>Ga0209061_1000236_pt1 | contig 170668 bp, 152 predicted proteins | sample Coa_R1_10_FD_187157 | JGI IMG/M metagenome (GOLD analysis project Ga0209061, IMG submission 187157) | Surface soil microbial communities from Centralia Pennsylvania, which are recovering from an underground coalmine fire - Coalmine... | ecosystem: Environmental > Terrestrial > Soil >...
ACAGCGCCTACGGGGTCAACCACGGCACCTCGCTGATCTACATGGCGTGCCTGTACGGCCTGGCGCTGCTCATCTACGTCATCTCCCGGATCGTGCGCAGCCGCCAGGGAATGGACCTCGGAATGGTCTACGGCGAGATCCCGGCGGAGTAGGCGCGGAGGAGACGCAGGCGGACTGGGCGCGGGGGTGGCGCGCAGGGAAGCCAGGCTGGCCGGCTTAGCGCGGGGCGTGAAGCCGGCCGGCGCAGAGGGTGGGGTCGGCCGGCCTTGAGCGGGCCGGCCCCTATCTAAGTTCCCAGCAGACGGTGCTCCCGGGTTCCCAGCAGACGGTGCTCCCGGGTTCCCAGCAGGACGGTGCCCCCGGGCGAGGCGCCAGCGCGAGGGCCGCCTCAGACGGCGGTGAGCGCCCGCGCGTGCTCTATCAGCGCCTGGAGGCGCTCGCTTAGTCGGGCGCGCGTCTGCTCGTCGGCGAGGCGTCCCTGGGCGTCGATCAACCGCTCGGCGTGCGCCACCGGTAGGTCGGCGTCAAGCACCCGCGCGCCGGCCAGCCCGAGCGCCCGTCGCAGCTGCTCCTGGGCCCAGACGGCGCCGTAGTCGGTGATGCTCGCGCCGATCACCGCCGCGGGCTTGCCCCAGAGGGCGGCCTCCTCGCCGAATGGCCGTGAGGCCCAGTCGACCGCGTGCTTGATCTGCCCGGGGAGGGTGCCGTTGTACTCCGGGGTCGAGAACAGCAGCGCGTCGGCGTCGGCGATGCTGCGGCGCAGCCGCTCCACCTCGGCCGGCGGGTCCTGCTCGCGATCCTCATTGAAGGGGGGCAGCCGATCGAGCCCCTCGTAGAACTCAACCTCCACGCCCTCCGGCGCGAGCTCAGCCGCCGCCCGCAGCAGCGCCGTGTTGTACGAGCCTCGGCGCAGGCTCCCCGAGATCGCTAGGACCCGCATCGCCCTAGGAGGACTTGACAGCGGAGACGGACACCAGCAGCTTCACCTCGTTGGAGACCAGCAGCGCGCCGTTGGGGAGCGTCTGGTTCCACGTGAGGCCGAACTCGCGCCGGTCGATCGTGCCCTCGACCTCGAACCCGACGCGCTGCTTGCCCCAGGGGTCAAGGCCGTTTTCGGCCATCGCGCCGGTCAGCGTGATCGGCTTCGTGACGCCCTTGATCGTGATCTCGCCGCGGAGCGTGAGCTTGCCGTCGGCGGATGCCTCGGCGCCTGTGGAGTGGAAGGTGATCTGCGGATGGCGCTCGGCGTCAAAGAACTCAGGCGACTTCAGATGACCATCCCGATTGGGCTCGTTGGTGTCGATGCTCGCGACATCAACGCTGCCCTCGAGCCGCAGCTGTCCCTCGCGTGCCTCGACGGTGCCCTGGAAGGCATGGAAGGTGCCGCGAACGGTAGCGATGCCCATGTGCTTGACCTCGAAGCCGACGTTCGAGTGCGCGGGATCGACGGTGTAGAGGCCCGCCGGAATCCGATCGGGCGAGACGGCGATGGCTGACATGAACCCTCCTTTAGTCGAATGCTTGAGCCTACAATCATATTAGCGCAGATGCTTGCGCTGTCAAGCAAACCCCCGCGGCCCACTGGCGGCGGCTCGGGCTGGCGGGGCGAGGAGCGAAGGTCGGCCGAAAGGGAGGGGGTCGAAGCGACGGCCAAGTCAGGGCGCGGTGAGCGCCCACGGGCTGGCGCGGGCGGATCAGGACGGGCTGAGCGCTCTGGGCTGGCGCGGGCGGACCGGGACGGGCTGAGCGCTCTGGGCTGGCGCGGGCGGACCGGGACGGGCTGAGCGCTCTGGGCTGGCGCGGGCGGACCGGGACGGGCTGAGCGCCCTTGGCAGGCACGGGCCCTTAGCTCTCGGCAACCGCTCGGTGCAGCCTTAGCTCTCGGCAACCGCTCGGCGCGGCGTTAGCTCTCGGCAACCGCTCGGCGCGGCCTTAGCCCTCGGCAACCGCTCGGCGCAGCGCTACGAGGAGATCGAGCAGACGCTGCCATGGCAGGAGCCCGGAAGCCGTCCCAGCAACGAGGCGAGCAGCTCGATCTCCTCCTCGGAGAAGCGCTCGAGGAACAGCCGCCGGATGCCCGCGACATGGGTTGCGCCGGCGCAGCGCAGCTTGCGGAACCCCGCATCTGTCAGCTTCGCGTAGCACACGCGGGCGTCGCGCGGGCAGGAGACGCGCTCGATCAAGCCGCGCTCGACCAGGCCGTCGATCAGGCGGGTGATCCCGGAGCGCGTGAGCATCGTCCGCTCCGCGAGCGCGGACATCGGCAATCGCAGGTCCTCGGCCTGCGCCAGGTAGAGAAGCACCTCGTAGTCGCGCGTGGTGAGATCGTGCTCCGCGAGCAGATCGGCGTCGAGCCTGCGAAGGATCGATGCGTGGCTCTGCAGATAGTTGCGCCATGCCTCAAGCTCAGCCCCCGACAGCTCCGATGCCAGCATCGTTGATTTCATCTCAACGCAATGGTAGTTGTCTGGACAACGGCTTGGTGGCGTTTGAGCGCGCTCACGGAGCCGCGACGTTCACGGCCGTGTGCGCGCCGGCGCGAGCGCGGTTAGACTCGCTGAGCCGATGAGCTCCCAGGAGATCGCACCGGGCGTCTGGCACTGGACCGCGCGCCACCCGCGGATCGGCCAGCCGGTCAGCTCCTATTACCTTGCGGATGAGCGTGTCCTGCTCGACCCGCTGCTGCCGCCCGAGGGGTTCGAGCTGTTCGAGCGGCTCGGTGAGCCCGAGCATGTGCTGATGACCAACCGCCACCATGACCGAGATGCCTGGCGGCTGCGCGAGCGCTACGGCTGCGAGGTGCACTGCGTGCGCCAGGGGCTGCACGAGCTGGAGGGCCGAGGGCCAGTCAGCGCGTTTGACTTCGGCGCGCAGCTGCCGGGAGGCGCGGTGGCGCTTGAGATCGACGCGATCTGCCCTGACGAGACCGCGCTGCACCTGCCCGCGCACAACGCGCTTGCCGTCGCCGACGGCGTCGTGCGGATGGGGCCGGGCGCGCCGCTGTCGTTCGTGCCCGACCACCTCATGGACGAGCCTGAGCAGACCAAGCAGCGCCTGCGCGAGGCCTACCGCCGCCTCCTCGATGAGGGCATCGAGTTCGAGCTGCTGCTGCTCGCTCACGGCGAGCCGCTGCGCTCCGGCGGGGCACGGGCGCTGCGCGAGTTCGTCGCCTCCACCTAGCAAAGGACGCGACGCTCTCGGCCTGATTACGGGGCTTTGGACCGCGGGCGCGAGGACCGCAGGTGGGCGATGCTGGGCTCGAACCAGCGACCTCCGCCTTGTCGAGACGGCGCTCTCCCAGCTGAGCTAATCGCCCGGGGAGCGCAAATTTAGCGCGGCGCGAGCCGATGGTGGAGGCGCTGCGGGCACTAGCATCCGCCGCCCGATGCAGTTCGAGCTTCCCGATGGCAGCGTGCTCGACCTCCCCGACGGCGCCACGGGCGCCGATGCTGCCCAAGCGATCGGTCCCGGGCTCGCGCGCGCGGCGCTGGCGGTCAAGGTCGACGGTGAGGTGCGCGACCTGGCGCGCCCACTGCCCGTGCGCCCGGGGCCTGCCCGCCCCCAGCTCGAGATCATCACCGAGCGCAGCGGCGAGGAGGCGCTTGCGCTGATCCGCCATGACTGCGCGCACGTGCTTGCGACCGCGGTGATGGAGCTCTACCCGGGCGTGAAGATCTCGATCGGCCCGCCGATCGAGCACGGCTTCTACTACGACTTCGAGTTTCCCGAGGGGGTTGCGCTGGCCGAGAGCGACCTGCCGGCGATCGAGGCGCGGATGCGCGAGCACATCGCCGCCGATGAGCCCTTCGTGCGCGAGGACGTGCCGGTCGCCGTCGCGCTCGAGCGCTTCCGGGCCGAGGGCCAGGACTACAAGGTCGAGTTGATTGAGGATCTCCGCCGCGCCTCCGATCCGGCGCGACCGCTCGAGACGGTCTCGCTGTACTCAAATGACGGCTTCACCGACCTCTGCCGCGGCCCCCATGCGCCCTCGACCGGGAGGATCAAGGCGTTCAAGCTCGAGTCGCTGGCGGGCGCCTACTGGCGCGGGGATCCCAAGCGCAAGATGCTCACGCGCGTCTACGGGACGGCGTTCTTCTCGCGCCAGGACCTTGAGGAGCATCTGCGGCGCCTCGAGCAGGCCCGCGCGCGCGATCACCGCCGCCTCGGGCGTGAGCTCGGGCTGTTCATGTTCTCCGAGCTCTCGCCGGGCGCGCCGTTCTGGCTCCCCGATGGGATGGTGATCTGGAACGAGCTGACCGCGCTCTGGCGGGAGGAGAACGCGGCCCGAGGCTATCGCGAGGTGAAGACCCCAATCCTCTTTGACGCCGAGCTGTTCAGGACCTCCGGGCACTGGGACGTCTACCGCGAGCACATGTACTTCACCGAGGTGGAGGGGCGGACGATGGCGCTGAAGCCGATGAACTGCCCCGGCCACATCCAGCTCTACAAGGCCGAGCGCCGCTCCTATCGCGAGCTGCCGATCCGCTTCTCGGAGCAGGGGCTGGTGCACCGCTACGAGCCGGGCGGCACGCTGCACGGGCTGCTGCGCGTGCGCCACATCACCCAGGACGATGCGCACATCTTCTGCGCCGAGGAGCAGATCCCGGATGAGGTCAACCGCTGCATCGACTTCGGCCACGCGATCTACGAGCGGTTCGGGCTCGAGCCGCGGATCGAGCTCTCCACCCGGCCCGAGAAGCGGATCGGCTCCGAGGAGATGTGGGACCGGGCAGAGGCGGCGCTGCGCGCGGCGCTCGCCCAGCGCGGCGTCGACTACGAGCTCAGCGAGGGCGAGGGCAGCTTCTACGGGCCGAAGATCGATCTGCACATGCGCGACTCGCTGGGGCGCTCCTGGCAGCTGGGCACGGTCCAGCTCGACTACCTGATGCCCGAGCGCTTCGAGCTCTCCTACACGGGCGCCGACAACGCCGAGCACCGCCCGGTGATGATCCACCGCGCCCTGATGGGCTCCTTTGAGCGCTTCATCGCCGTGCTGATAGAGCACTACGCGGGCGAGTTCCCGGTCTGGCTCGCGCCGGTGCAGGCGATCGTGCTGACGGTCGCCGATCGCCACGCGGAGTACGGGGAGCGCGTGCGAGAGCGCCTGCAGGCCGTCGGGGCGCGCGCCCAGCTCGACGCCCGCAGCGAGTCGATCGCTCGCAAGATCCGCGAGGCGGAGCTGCGCAAGATCCCGTTCATGCTGATCGTCGGCGATCGCGAGCAGCGGGCGGGGGAGGTCGCGGTCCGCGAGCACCGCCGCGGCGATGTCGGCTCGCTGCCGGTGGGGGTGTTCGCGCGCGGGCTGGCGGAGCAGATCAGACGGCGCGCGGGGCGGTGAGTCGACGGCGCGGGCGCGCCACTCGCCCAACAGGCTCGCCGAGCGGCGAACCCGCCGCTATACTTGCCCTCGTTGATCCACGCGCTACAGCACTCTCGGCCCGGCGCCGCTTGACTTCGGCCCACCACAGCAGCTAGTGCCGGTTCCGAAGAGGTTTGACCGGCGTCCGCCCGAGCGGGACCAGACGCGGATCAACGATCGCATCCGCGTTCCTGAGGTGCGGCTCATCGGCGAGGACGGCAGGCAGGTGGGGATCGTCAAGATCGCCGACGCGCTCGCCTACGCGCAGCAGCGCGACCTCGACCTCGTGGAGGTGGCGCCGGATGCTCGCCCGCCCGTCGTGCGCGTGCTCGACTACTCCAAGTACAAGTACGAGCAGGCGCAAAAGCAGAAGGCCGCCCGCAAGCACCAGCAGCAGATCACGATCCGCGAGATCAAGTTCCGCCCGAAGATCGCGCAGGCTGACTACGACACCAAGAAGGGCCACATCGAGCGCTTCCTGCGCGGGCGCGACAAGGTGAAGGTGACGATCATGTTCCGCGGCCGCGAGGTGACCCATCCCGAGCGGGGCGCCGCGCTGCTCGAGCGGCTCGCGGAGGAGCTCTCCGACCTTGCCGTTGTGGAGCAGGCGCCGGTGCAGGACGGCCGCAACATGACGATGCTGCTGGCGCCCTCGAAGGCGATCATGGCCGCGGCCGAGCGCGAGCGCCAGCAGGGCGACGGGGCGGGCCGGAACGGCCGCGAGCACGCTCGCGAGCGCGCCGGGGCGGAGCGCCAGAACGGCGCCGCCCCGCGGGTGCGGGGCGGCCAGGCCTCCGTCTGATCCTTCCGCGGTCCTCGGCGCGGAGCGCCGGGGCCGCGCCGGCGAACGTCTGCTTTACTGCATCGGCGCGATGCCGAAGACGAAGACCCACTCGGGCACGAAGAAGCGCTTTCGCCTGACCGGCACCGGGAAGGTGCGCGCGCGGCACTCGTTCTCGACCCACATCCTTGAGAAGAAGTCCGCCAAGCGCAAGCGGCGCCACCGGCAGCCCGCGTTCGTCTCCGTCCACGACACAGACCGGGTCAAGCGACTTTTGGGGGTCAAGCGCTCATGACCAGGGTGAAGCGCTCGCTGCATGCGCGCAAGAAGCGCCGCGCGACCTTGGCCCTGGCGAAGGGCTATCGCGGGGACGCAAGCCGCCACTACCGCGCCGCCAGGGAGGCGGTGCTGAAGGCCGATCAGTACCGCTACCGTGACCGGCGCAACCGCAAGCGCGACTTCCGTCGGCTGTGGATCACGCGCATCAACGCGGCCGCGCGCCAGCACGGCCTCCCCTACTCGCAGTTCATCTGCGGCTTGCAGCGCGCCGGCGTGGAGCTTGACCGCAAGGTCCTGGCCGACATCGCGGTCCGCGACGCAAGCACGTTCGCGCGCCTTGCCGAGCGCGCGCGTCAGGCGCTGGGCTGACTGCGTCCGACGGGAGTCGCGGGCCGCAGGGCAGGGAGCGGTCGGCCTTGATAAGGCAAAAGATGGGCGCCGCCAATGCGGCGCCCTTTTTATTCATCCTGAGATCGTGACGATTACAAGCTCGCGCAACGCCAGGCTCAAGCAGATCCGCAGCCTCCGCCGGCGCCGCCGGCGCGAGCGGGCCGGTGCGTTCGTGGCCGAGGGTGAGGATCTGCTGGCGGCAGCCGACGCCGCCGGCTGGGTCCCGCGTGAGCGCTACTGCGCCGCCGGCAGTGGCCTGCCGGGGGTGGAGGTGGAGCCTGAGCTGTTGCGCGCCACTGCAGGGCTTGCCTCCGGCACCCGCGCCCTGGCCGTCTACGAAGAGCGCTGGCTCAAGGCGCCGATCGGCCCGCTGTGCGTCTATCTGCACGGCGTGCGCGACCCCGGCAATGTCGGCACGATCGTGCGCGCCGCGCACGCGTTCGGGGCCTCGTGCGTGGCGCTCGGGCCGGGTAGCGCCGACCCCTTCTCGCCGAAGGCAGTGCGCGCGTCGATGGGTGCGATCTTCCACGTGCCGCTTGCCCGAGCGCTCGCGGTGGGCGCGCTCCCCGGCGTCCGCGTGGCGCTTGTCAGCGACCACGGCCTCGAGCTGTGGAACGCCGTGCGTCAGATCGCCTCGGCGGTTGGTGACCGATCGGCGGGGGCGATTCAAGCAACCGCCACGGGCGGTGAGGAGGGGGTCACCCTGATCGTCGGCGGCGAGCGTCGGGGGGTGACCAAGGATGCGCTTGCGGCAGCCGACCTGCGCGCGCGGATCCCGATCCGCGGCGATTCCCTGAATGCGGCGATGGCGGCGACGGTCGCGCTCTACGAACTCTCTAGGATCGCGCGCGCATGAGCATGATCGAGGAGATCAGCCGGGTGCGCCGAGAGGCCGAGGCGGCGATCGCTGCGGCATCGAGCAGCGAGCAGCTTGAGGAGCTGCGGGTGCGCTACCTGGGGCGCAAGGCGCAGCTGCCGAACCTGCTGCGCGGCGTCGCGCAGCTGCCGCCGGACGAGCGCGGGCCGGTGGGGAGGGCGGCGAACGAGGCGCGGCGGGCGCTCGAGGCGGCGGTTCAGGCGCGCGCCGCGGAGCTTGCCGCGCGCGAGCTCGAGCAGCGGCTCGAGCGTGACCGCATCGACGTCACGCTGCCGGGCGATCCGCCGGCGGCGCTCGGGCGGCTGCACCTGATCACCGCCACTCGGCGCGAGATCGAGGACGTGTTCGTGGGGCTCGGCTACCAGGTCGTGGAGGGGCCGGAGGTGGAGCTCGCCTACTACAACTTCGACGCCCTGAACACCCCGGCTTCCCATCCAAGCCGCCTGCCGACCGACACCTTCTATGTCGAGCCGCTTGGGGAGCCGCTCGACCCCGACGCGGTGCTGCTGCGCGTGCACACCTCGCCGGTGCAGATCCGCGCGATGGAGCGCCAGCCGCCGCCGATCTTCGTGATCGCTCCCGGCCGCGTCTATCGGCCTGACAGCGATGCCACGCACGCCCCCCAGTTCCACCAGGTCGAGGGGCTCGCGGTCGATGAGGGGATCACGCTCGCGGACCTGCAGGGGACGCTGCTGACGTTCGTGCGCGCGATCTTCGGCGAGCAGCGGGAGGTGCGGATGCGCCCCCACCACTTCCCGTTCACCGAGCCGAGCGTCGAGGTCGACGTCTCCTGCTTCAACTGCGCCGGTGGCATCACCCCGGCGGGTGAGCGCTGCCCGCTGTGCAAGGGCGACGGCTGGATCGAGATCCTCGGCGCGGGGATGGTCGATCCGAACGTGCTCGCCGCGGTCGCCGCGCATGGCTACGACCCCGACCGCCACCAGGGGTTTGCGTTCGGGATGGGGATCGAGCGGATCGCGATGCTCAAGCACGGCGTGCCGGACTTGCGGCTGCTCTACGACAACGACGTGCGCTTCCTGGAGCAGTTCGGCTGATGCGCGTGCCGCTCGACTGGCTCAGGGAGTACTGCTCGCCGCCGCTTGCCACCGCCGAGCTCGCCGAGCGCCTGGCGATGACCGGCACCGAGGTCGAGCGGATCGAGCACCACGGCGTCGACGCGCTCGAGCGGTTCGTCGTCGGCCGCGTGCTCGAGCGGCGCAAGCACCCGGACGCCGATCGCCTGAGCGTGTGCATGGTCGACGTCGGCGGCTCGGCGCCGGTGCAGATCGTCTGCGGCGCCCCCAACGTGCGCGCTGGACAGGTGGTCGCCGTCGCCCGCCCCGGCGCGGTCCTGCCGGGGGGCGCCACGCTGCAGAGGGCGAGGCTGCGGGGCCAGGTGTCGGATGGGATGATCCTCGCCGAGGACGAGCTTGGGATCGGGGTCGAGCACGAGGGGATCCTGGTGCTGGAGCAGGACGGGCTTGAGCCCGGCATGCCGCTGGCGCAGGTGCTGCCGATCGCGACCGACGTGCTCGTCCTGGAGATCACGCCGAACCGCCCCGACTGCCTGGCGATCTACGGCGTCGCGCGCGAGCTCCACGCTGCCACCGGCGCGCCGCTGGCACCGCCGCCGTGGCAGCGGGACCCAGGCTGCGAGGGGCCGCTTGAGGGGATTGCGGTCGAGGTCCGCTGCCCCGAGCTGTGCCCGCGGTTCACCGCACGGATCTTCGATGAGGTCACGGTTGGCCCGAGCCCAGCGTGGCTCAAGGCGCGGCTGATGGCCGCCGGCCAGCGCCCGATCTCCAACGTCGTCGACATCACCAACTACGTGATGCTGCTCAGCGGCCAGCCGCTGCACGCCTTCGATCTCGAGCGCGTTGCCGGCGGACGCCTAACCGTGCGCCGTGCGCTCGCCGGCGAGGAGCTTGAGACGCTCGACGGCCAGCGGCGAACGCTGAGCGAGGGGATGGTGGTGATCGCCGACGCGCAGGGTGCGACTTCGATCGCGGGGGTGATGGGGGGCGCGCGCTCCGAGGTCTCCGCGCGCACGCGCACGGTGCTGCTCGAGGCCGCCACCTGGGATGGTCCGAGCATCCACCGCACCTCGCTGGCGCTGGGACTGCGCAGCGAGGCCTCGGCGCGCTTCGAGAAGCAGCTGCAGCCCGAGCAGGCGCTCGAGGCCCAGGCGCTGGCCACGCGCCTGCTGATCGAGCTCTGCGGCGCGCGTGTGCGCCCCGGGACGGTCGACGTGGGCGGCCCCGGCCCGGCGCCCGCTCGGATCCACCTCCGCGACGAGCGCGTCGCCGGCCTGCTCGGGGTGGCGGTGGAGCGGCGCCGCTGGGCCGAGGTGCTGGCGGCCGCCGGCTTCGGCATCGAGGAGCGGCGCGACGGGCTGGAGGTGACGGTGCCGCCGTTCCGTCGCGCCGACGTCACGCGGGAGGTCGACCTGATCGAGGAGGTCGCCCGGCTTGACGCGCTCGCCAAGCTCGAGCCGACGTTGCCGGGCGCGAGGCGTCGCGTCCGGGGTGGGATCCCCGCCGGCGCCGGCCGATTGAGCGCGGCGCAGCGGCGCCGGCGCCGCGCGGCTGATGCGCTCGTTGCCCAGGGGCTGCACGAGGTGGTGGGGTGGAGCTTCGCCTCCCCTGAGCTGGCCGAGCGGCTGGGGCTGGCGGCCTCCGAGCCGGCGGTGCGAATCGCCAACCCGCTCTCGCGCGAGCAATCGCAGCTACGCACGACGCTGCTCGGCTCGCTGCTGGAGATCGCCGCCCGCAACCGTGCGCGCGGAGCGGACGCGGTGCGGATCTTTGAGCAGGGCCCCGTCTACCTGCCGGAGCCCGGCTCCCGCCTGCCACGCGAGCCCCAACGCCTGGGGGCGCTGATCTGGGGCGCGGCGCGTGCCGCCGGCTGGCGCTCGCAGCAGCCCCCGCCGGGGGACTTCTTCGTCGCCAAGGCGATCCTCGCGGCGCTGCTCGATGCGCTGCGGGTGCCGTGGCGCGTCGAGCGCGCAGCCAAGCCGTTCCTGCACCCGGGCCGCGCGGCGGTGGTGCTTGCGCCGGGCGGGGAGGGAGATGACGGCGAGCGGACGCTCACGCCGGTCGGCTGGCTCGGCGAGCTGCACCCGCTCGTGGCCGCCCGCTGGGAGCTCGAGGGGGCGCCGGTGGCGGCCTTCGAGCTCGAGCTCGACGCGCTGCCGGAGCCGACGGTGGCGCGCTACCGCGATCTAACAAGCTTCCCCGAGGTTCGCGAGGACCTGGCCGTGGTCGTCTCCGAGCAGATCAGCGCCGGGCAGGTGCTCGAGGTGGTGCGCGAGGCCGGGCGCCCCCTGCTGGTCGCGGCCGAGGTGTTCGACGTCTACCGCGACCCGGAGCGGCTCGGCGCGGGCAACGTCTCGCTGGCCCTGCGCCTCGCCTTCCGCGCGGAGGACCGGACGCTCACCGACGCCGAGGTGGCGGCGCTGCGCGCGTCGATCGGGGCGGCGCTCGAGCGCCGACTGGGAGGGAGGATCCGTGGCGGCTGAGAGGCCGATCGCAGCTGACGGCGGCGGAGGGCTCGATGGCTGACAGGCCGACCGTGGCGGTGCTCGGCGCCTCCGGCTACGCGGGGGCGCTCGCCGCGCGGCTGCTGCACCGCCACCCGAGCTTCGAGCTGGTGGCGCTCACCGCGCGCGGCGATGTCGGCCGGCGGCTCGACCAGCTCTACCCGCACCACCGGGTGCCGCTTGTGCTTGAGGAGCTCGACCTGGAGCGACATGCTCGCGTCGACGCCGCCATCGTCGCCTACCCGCACGGCGCCGCTGCGCCGGTGGTTGCGGCGCTGCGCCGGCGCGGCGTGCGCGTGGTCGATCTCAGCGCCGACTTCCGCCTGCGCTCGCGCGCGACCTACGAGGAGTGGTACGCGCCGCACCCCGCGCCCGAGCTGCTCGAGGAGGCCGTCTACGGCCTGCCCGAGCTCTACCGCCAGCGGCTGCGCACCGCCGATTTGGTCGCCAACCCGGGCTGCTACCCGACCGCGGCCGTGCTCGCGCTCGCGCCGCTCGCGCGCGCCGGGCTGATCGCCGATGTCGTGATCGACGCCAAGTCCGGCGTCTCCGGCGCGGGGCGCGCGCCCACCGAGCGCACGCACTTCGTCACGGTCGACGAGAACGTCAGCCCCTACGGCGTGCCGCGCCACCGCCACACCCCCGAGATCGAGCAGGAGCTGGCGGCGCTCGGAGCGCGCGTGCGGATCACGTTCACGCCGCACCTGCTGCCGCTCGACCAGGGCGAGCTGGTCTCCTGCTACGTGACGCCGCCGCCGGGCGGGGAGCGCGCCGACCTGCGCGAGCTGTTCGAGGAGGCGTACGCGCGCGAGCCGTTTGTGGAGCTGGCGGAGCGCCCCCCGGGGGTGCGCGACGTGCGCGAGACGAACATCTGTCGGATCTCGTTGCACCGCGACGCGCGCACCGGGCGCGCGCTCGTGTTCGCGGCGATCGACAACCTCTGGAAGGGCACCGCCTCGCAGGCGGTGCAGAATCTCAACCTGATGTTCGGACTGCCCGAGGGGGAGGGGATCTCGTGAGGAGGCCTTCCGCCACGTGGACGCTCCCACCCAAGCCCGCGGCGGAGGAGAGGGTGCGGGGATGAGGTCGCCCTCCTTCTTCCGCTCGCGCTGGGTGCAGCGCCCCGAGCACGTGCGCGAGCTCGAGCCGACCGCGCTGCCGGCCGGCTTCCTCGCCGCCGGCGTCGCTGCCGGGCTGAAGCCGTCTGGCCCGGACGTCGGGGTGCTCTTCTCCGAGCGGCCGGACACCGCATCGGCGGCCCGCTTCACCACCAACGCCCGCGTGGGTGCGCCCGTGATCGCCTCGCGCGAGGCGGAGACGCACAGGTTGCGCGCGGTGGTCGCGAACTCCGGCGGGTCGAACACGGGCGATGGGGCGCGTGGGCTTGAGACCGCGCGCGCCACGCAGGCGCTCGCCGCCGAGCTGCTCGGGATCGAGCCCGCCCAGGTCGGCGTCGCCTCGACCGGAGTGATCGGGATCGAGCTTCCACGCGAGCCGCTGCTGCGCGGGGTGCGCGCTGCGGTGGCCGCGCTCGGCCCGGACTCGGACGGCCTCTCGCGCGCGATCCTGACCAGCGATCGGGGCCCGAAGCGGGCCTGCCTGGAGGTGTCGCTTCCCTCCGGTGGCGTCGTGCGAGTTGCGGCGCAGGCGAAGGGGGCGGGGATGATCTCGCCCCGCTACGCGACGATGTTCTGCTTCGCGCAGACCGACGCTGCGATCAGCGCCGAGACGCTCGACCTGCTCACCAGCGTGTGCGTGAAGCGCTCGTTCGACCGGATCAGCGTCGACGGGCAGCTGTCGACCTCGGACACGGTGTTCGTGCTCGCCGGCGGCGCCTCCGGGGTGCGGATCGAGCCGGAGACGCCCGACGAGCTCAGCTTCGGCGAGGCGCTCGACGCGCTGATGCGACAGCTCGCGCTTGAGATCGTCGCGGACGGCGAGGGCGCGCGGCGGGTGGGGAGGATCGTCGTGCGCGGCGCGCCCGAGCGGGTCGAGCCGGTGGCGCGCGCGGTTGCGAACTCGCCGCTTGTGAAAGCGGCGCTCCACGGCGGCGATCCGAACTTCGGGCGCATCCTGCAGGCGGCGGGGATGGCCTACCCGGCCGGCGGCGGCTTCCCCGCCGACCTCGAGATCGAGGGCAGGCAGGTTGTCAGCGGCGGCGAGTCAACCGTCTCGGACTTGCGTTCGCTCGAAGAGCTCGTCCAGCGGGAGGAGGTCGAGTACGTGCTGACCGTGCCAGGCTCGGGCGGCGAGACCGAGGTGTTCTTCTCCGACCTCTCGCCTGAGTACGTGCGCTTCAACGCGGAGTACACGAGCTGATGCGCGACGTCGCCACCCTGCTCGAAGCGCTCCCCTACATCCGGGAGTTCCACGGCAAGACGGTCGTGATCAAGTACGGCGGCGCGGCGATGGCCGACGAGCGGCTGAAGGAGGAGTTCGCCCGCGACGTGGTGCTGCTCAAGTACGTCGGCATGAACCCGGTGATCGTCCACGGCGGGGGGCCTGAGATCACGAGCTACATGCGCCGGCTCAACCTGCCGGTGCAGTTCGTGGACGGCCTGCGCGTGTCCGACGAGGCGACCGTGGAGGTCGCGAAGATGGTGCTGGTCGGCAAGGTGAACAAGGACATCGTGCTGCTGCTGGGGCGCCACGGCCAGCCCGCTGTCGGTCTCTGCGGCGACGACGGGCTGCTGTTTCGCTGCTCGCGTCAGGCGGCGCCGAGCGGCCGCGACATCGGGTTCGTCGGGCGGATCGAGCATGTCGAGGTGGGGGTGCTCACCCATGTGGCCCAGGACTACGTGCCGGTGGTGGCAAGCGTCGGCGCCGACCGCGAGGGCAACTCCTACAACATCAACGCCGACGAGGCCGCCGGCGCGGTCGCGCGCGCGCTGCGCGCATACAAGATCATGTTCCTGACCGACGTGGCCGGCTGGCTGCGCGACCCGGACGATCCCGGCTCGCTCGTCTCCGAGGCGAGCTACGAGGAGGTGGCCTCCGCGCTGCCCGGGGTTGGCGGCGGGATGCGGCCGAAGCTTGCGGCCTGCCTGCAGGCAATCGAAGGGGGGGTGCACTCCGCGCACATCGTCGACGGGCGCGTGCCCCACTCATTGCTGCTCGAGCTGTTCACCGACGCCGGCCAGGGGACCAAGATCGTCGCCGGGGGCGAGGAGTGAGCGCGACCCTCACCGAGCTGCAGGAGCTCGAGCGCGCCTACGCAATCCCCACCTACACGCGCAACCCGGTCGTGTTCGTGCGCGGCTCCGGCGCCACCCTGTGGGATGAGCGCGGGCGTGAGTACCTTGACTTCCTCGCCGGCATCTCGGTGCTCAACGTCGGCCACTGCCATCCACGCGTGGTGCAGGCGGTGCGCGAGCAGGCGGCGAGGCTCACGCACGTCACCAACCTCTACTACACCGAGCCCGCGCTCAGGCTCTCCGCGGCGCTCGCGCGCAGCTCGCTCGGTGGCAAGGTGTTTCTTTGCAACTCGGGCGCGGAGGCGAACGAGGCGGCGATCAAGCTCGCCCGCCGCGCCCGCCCCGGCGGGGAGATCGTGGTCCTGCGCGACGCCTTCCACGGCCGCACCTTCGGAGCGCTGTCGGCAACCCCCCAGGAGTCCAAGCAGGCGCCGTTCGCGCCGCTTGTGCCGGGCTTTGTCGTTGCCGAGAAGGATCCGGCGGCGCTTGCGGCCGCGGTCGGCGAGCGCACGGCGGCGGTGCTGCTCGAGCCGATCCAGGGCGAGTCGGGCGTGCTGCCGCTCTCCAACGAGCTGCTCGCGGCGGCGCGCGAAGCCTGCGACCGGGTTGGCGCCGCGCTGATCTTCGACGAGATCCAAACCGGGATGGGCCGTACCGGCACGCTCTGGGCGTATGAGCAGAGCGGGGTCGTGCCGGATGCGCTGACTAGCGCCAAGGCGCTCGGGGGCGGCCTGCCGGTCGGGGCTCTCATCACCGGCCCGCGGCTCGCCGACGTGCTTCGCCCCGGCGACCACGGGTCGACCTTCGCCGGCGGGCCGGTTGCGTGCGCGGCCGCGCTCGAGGCGCTTGCGATCTGCTCCGACCGGCAACTGCTTGCCGAGGTGCGACGCAAGGGCGAGCTGCTGCGAGGAGCGCTCGCCGAGCTGCCAGGGGTTGCTTCGGTGCGCGGCCGCGGCCTGATGCTTGCCTTCGATCTCGATGGCCGCCGCGAGCCGGCTGGGGAGCTGGCGCGGCGGGCATTGCTCGAGCAGCGGCTGGTTATCAATGCGACCGGGCCGGTGACGATCAGGCTCGAGCCGCCGCTGATCATCAGCGATGCGGAGATAAAGGAGGCGCTCGCGCGGCTGCGGGCGCTGCTGGGGTGAGGGGCGCCGAGCTGCTCGCGCCAGCCGGCGCTGCCTTGGGCAGCGTGGCCGCCGCGCTGGCCGAGGGCGTGGGAGCGCTGGCGCAGGCGGAGGGGGACGGGCGACCGCTGCGCCTGCGCTTCTACGACAGCTTCGACGGGCGGCTGCACGCCGCCGGCCTGCTGCTCGTGCACCGCGACGACGATCGACCTGACGGGCGGCTGCTGCTGCTCGAACGCGACAGCGGCCGTACGCGTGCGAGCCTTCCCCACCCGCCGCTGGTTGCGCCGACGCTTGCGCTCGAGCTGCCGGGTGGGACCTTGCGCGAGGAGCTCGCGCGCGTCCTCGATGTGCGCGCGCTGCTCCAGCTCGCCGAGCTCTGCGCCCGAACGGTGCCGCTGACGCTGCGTGACGAGCTCGGCCGGGCCGTCGCGCGGGGTGAGCTGCTCGAGCCGGTCGCAAACGGTGCCGCGGTGGCGCCGCGCGTGCGCCTGGCGCTTGCGCCGCTGCGCGGCTTGGAGGGCGAGCTCTCTCGCCTGCGCGGCCGGCTGCTTGAGCTGGGCTTCGCGCCTGCGCCCCGCCTGCTCGTCGACGAGCTGGTGCTGGCGCGCGGGGGGAGCCCCGGCGGCGTCAGCTCGAAGGTCTCGGTCGAGCTTGTCAGCGGCCAGCGGGCCGACGCGGCTGCGGTCGCCGTGCTGCGGCGCTTGGCCGAGGTGATGGACCGCAACCGTGAGGGCGCGTGCGCCGGAGTTGACCCCGAGTTCCTCCACGACTTTCGCGTCGCGCTGCGCCGCACCCGCTCGGTGCTGAGGCAGCTGCGGGAGGTCTTTCCCCCGGCGGAGCGCGAGCGCTTCCGCGCCGAGCTCCGCTGGCTGCAGCGGGCGACCGGCCCCGCCCGTGACCTCGATGTCTACGTGCTCGAGTGGCCTGCGACGAGCGAGCTGGTCGCGGAGCCCTGGCGCGCCTTGCTCGAGCCGGTGGCGGCGGCGTTGCGCGACCGTCGCGAGCTGGCCCGGCGCGACTGCGCGGCCGCGCTGACAGGCGAGCGTGCGCTGCGGCTGCGCGCCGACTGGGCCGAGCTGCTCGACCGGCTTGTCTCGCTGCCCGACGATCAGCGCCCGGCGGCCGCGCGGCCGATCGGCGAGCTGGCGGGGGAGCGGATCAGGCGGGTCTACAGACGGATGGTGAAGCGCGGGCGGGCGATTGGGCCGGACAGCCCGCCAAGCGAGTACCACGAGCTGCGCAAGCAGGGCAAGGAGCTGCGCTACCTGCTCGAGCTGTTCGGCCGCCCGCTGTTCTCCGAGCGCTCGGTGCTGCCGTTGATCGACGCGCTCAAGCGGCTGCAGAACGTGCTCGGCCGCCACCAGGATCGCGAGGTGCAGATCGCGATGTTGCGCTCGCTGGCCGATGAGCTGGCGGGCCGTGAGCGGTCTGGCATCGCGCAGGGCGGCGAGCGGCGCGGTGCGGTGGAGGGTGGCGAGCGGCGCGGTGCGGTGGAGGGTGGCGAGCTCCCGGGCGGAGCCCAGACCCTGCTTGCCACGGGCGTGTTGATCGCGCGCCTGCACGATGACGAGCTTGCCGCGCGCGCTGAGTTTGAGCGGGCGTTCGTCCGATTTGCCAGCAAGCGCGTTCGGCGGCTGGTGCGGGAGACGTTTCGCTGAGGATGGGGGCGCCTGCCGCCGCTCGGCCTGCGCCGCGGCGCGCCGCTCCGTACCCTTCGGCGGCATGAGCGAACCGAGCGCCTCGTGGGCCGCTCCAAGCGGCGAGCCGACCGCCTCCTACCAGGCGCGTCCGCAGGACGTCCACCGCGTGCTTCTGCTCTACAGCGGAGGGCTCGACACGAGCGTGATGCTGAAGTGGATCCAGGAGCACTACGAGGCCGAGGTTGTGGCGCTGACAGTCAACCTCGGCCAGCCCGGCGAGGACTACGAGGTGATCCGCGCCAAGGCGCTGGAGCTGGGTGCGCTTGAGTGTCGGATCGTCGATGCGCGCGAGGAGTTCGCGCGCGAGTACGTGGTGCCCGCGATCCGCGCGAACGCAATCTACGGACTTGGCTACCCGCTGTTCACGGCGCTCGGGCGGCCGCTGATCGCGAAGCTCGCGGTGGCGCATGCGCGCGAGGCGGGCTGCGACACGATTGCGCACGGCTGCACCGGCAAGGGAAACGACCAGGTTCGGATCGAGGCGACAATCGCTACGCTCGCGCCGGAGCTGAAGGTGATCGCACCGGTTCGCAGCTGGGCGATGGGGCGCGATGATGAGATCGCCTACGCGCGCAAGCACGGCATCCCGCTGAAGGGCGGCAGCGAGGTTGCGCCCTACTCGATCGACGACAACCTCTGGGGACGATCCAGCGAGGGGCGCTGGATCGAGGAGCTCGAGCACCCGCCGGAGGACGATGTCTTCCAGCTGGTCACCCGGCCGGAGCTTGCCCCCGATGAGCCCCAGATGCTGGCGGTCTCGTTTGAGGCCGGCGTGCCGGTGGCCCTCGACGGGCAGCGGCTCGAGCTCGTCGAGCTGCTTGAGCGCGCGGCGGAGATCGGTGCGCGCCATGGCGTGGGGATCGTCGATCACATCGAGGACCGGATCGTGGGGCTCAAGGTGCGCGACATCTACGAGGTCCCGGCCGCCGCGATCCTCCTCACAGCGCACGCCGAGCTGGAGCGGCTGGTCTCGACCATCCACCAGAACCAGTTCAAGCCCATGATCGACCAGAAGTGGGCCTACCTGGTCTACGCGGGACTGTGGTGGGAGCCGCTGCGGGAGGATCTGGAGGGGTACATCGAGGCCGCCAACCGGGAGGTCACCGGGACGATCACGTTGAAGCTGTACAAAGGCTCAGTGCGGGTCGTCGCGCGCTCCTCGCCCAACGCCGTCTACGATGCCCAGCTCGCAAGCTTCGGCCCATCGGGCGGGCTGTTCTCGCAAGCCGCCTCTCCTGGTTTCATCGAGCTGTTCTCGCTCCAGTCACGGATGGCCTGGCGGCTGCGCCACGAACGCGGGTGAGCCCTCCGCCGCGCGGGTAAGCTTGGCGGCGATGGGCTACAAACTGCTCGGCTTTATTGTCTGGCGCGTGGCGCGCTGGTATGCGCGCCAGCGGTGGCAGAAGGGCAAGCGCAGGGTGATCGCGCTCGGCGCGATCGCGGCGCTTGGAGTTGGCGGCGCGCTCGCCGCCCAGCGCGCGCCGCGCACCTGATTCGCAGCCGCCGGAGCGGCGTGTAAGTTGGGCGCCGTACCTGCACGTCGAAAGGGCGCCGTCGATGACTGAGAGCGAGCAGTCTGTCACTGTCGAGTTGCAGTCCCGCCTCACAGAGGCTTTGGAGCTCGCCGAGCGCGCGGTGCGCGCGCGGGCGGCAGTCGCCGAGCGACTGTCCGCGGCGCGCGCGGAGCTTGAGGCGAGCCGCGCCGAGGCTGAGGCAAGCCGCGTCGAGGCTGAGCGGACGCGGGCCGAGCTGGCCACGACTCGAGCTGAGCTCGAGGGAATTCGGGCCGAGCTCGATCGCGCCCGCGGGGAGCTCGAGGCGGAGCGCGCAGCCGACGCCGATCTTGAGGCCGGCGCCCGGCAGCTGCTGGAGCGGGCGCGCACGGTGATCGCCGAGCTGCGCGCCGACCTCGAGCGGGGGGACGACGGCGGGGCGGGCGAGGATGGCGAACAGGCGCCACTCGGCGGTGGGGAGCAGACGCCATTCGGCGGTGGGGAGGCTCCGTACGGCGGGGGAGGCGAGCAGGGTCCCTACGGCGGGGAGGCCACCTGGGGCGGGGGCGAGCAGGGGCTGTGACTCGCCGAGGCGACCGGGGCGGCTGAGCGATGGATCGCGAGCTACTGGCCGAGCGCCGCCTGCGGGGCGCCCAGCTGGCGCTCGCCGAGGCGCGCCGCGAGCTGGAGCGCACGCAGGCGACGGCCGAGCGGCTTGATCAGCGCATGCGGGACCTTGAGCGCGAGCTCGACGAGGCGCGCCGCGAACGTCGCCGCCTGCGGGAGTTGCTGAGCGAGAGCGAGCGTGCGCGGCGACGGGCTGAGCAGCATGCGCACTCTGAGCGGGCGCAGCGGGAGCGCCTGGAGGAGGTGATCGGCGCGCTCGAGCGCGACGAGCGGGAGAAGGCGGCCGCGCGCCTGAGAGAGACGCGGTTGCGCGTGCGGGAGCTCGAGCGCGAGCTTCTCGCGCGACGGCGCGAGGCCGACGAGCTCCGGCACCTGCTCGCCGCCGCCACAACCGCTCGCCGCCAGGCGGAGCAGAGGGCCGGCGAGCTCGAGGCGCGGCTGCTGGCGTCGGAGCGACAGGCGCCGGCGGTCGCGCTCCTCCCCGCTTTCGACGCGCTGTTGCTGCGCGCCGAAGGGGAGCTTGCGCGGCGACCGGTGGCCCGGGTTGCAAACGGCAACGGCGGGCAGGCGCGTCCGCGGGCGCCGTCGCGGCCTCTGGCCGGCGCGCTCGAGGCCGAACGGGCGTTGCTCGCGCTGCGCGGCGAGGTGGTCCCGAGGAAGGGGGAGGGGTCAAGCGGCTCGCCCGGGGATGCACGCTCAGGGGTCGCAGGCGTGGAAGCGGCCGGTGCAGGCGGCGCTGCCGTGCTTGCAGCCCTGGCGCGTGAGCTCTCGACGCTCGCCAGCCTCGCTGAGCGCCAGCGCCAGGCGCGAATCGCTGCGGAGGCGCGTGCGGCGGAGCTTGAGCGCGAGCTGCGCGCCGCCCGCAGCCGACCAGGCGGCGCGTCCGAGGCGATCGGGCAGCTGCGCAGCGAGATCGAGGCGCTGCTGGGCGTGATCGAGCGGGGCGCGGGAGCCAAAGAGACGCCACAGCCGGGCGGAGAGGTTGGCGCGGGGCCGGCGGTGAGCAGGCCGGACGGCGAGGTGGTCACGGAGGGGCCGGCCGGCGAGACCGTGGAGAGGCCGGCCGGCGAGACCGCAGGGGATGCTCCGGCCGGCGAGACCACGGGGGATGCTCCGGCTGGCGAGACCACGGGCAATGCCCCCAGCGCGGCTCCAGAAGGGCCGCCCCCCGACCTCGCAGAGGGGACGCCCGCGGAGATCGCGGCAGCATCGCGCCCCGATCTCGCAGAGGGGACGCCCGCGGAGATCGCGTCAGTACCGCGTCCCGACCTCGCAGAGGGGACGCACGCAGAGCGGGGGCAGGGGCAGGCACCGGCGGCCGACCCCGCAGGTCCGGTGGCGCCCGAGCGCCTGAGCGCCGCGCTCACGCGGCTGCGTGAAACGACGCCGCCGCGCGACGGCGCGCCCGAGGAGGCCCCCGCCGACAGCCACCGGGCTGAGGCATCCGCAACCGCGCCTGAGGTCCCCGCTGGGCCGAGCGCTGAGGAGCGGCTGGCTGCGGAGGCCACTGAGGAGCCGACCGGGGAGCGGCTGGCTGCGCAGAGGTCTGAGGAGGAGCTGGCCGCGGAGGCGACCGAGGAGGAGGAAGGGAGGCCCGGGCCGTCGGAGGGCTCGGAGCGAGGGGAGGCCGCGTCCGGCGTCTCTGCTGGGAGCCTGACCGTCCCGATCCCGCCGCCCGCGCCGCCGCCGGGACCGTGGTTGCGCGAGGCGTTTCGCGCCCTCGCCCGCGACGACCCGCCCGCTGCTGGCGCCCTTGTGCTGGCCTTGCTGCCGCTCCAAAGCCTCGTGCATCCCGAGCCGCTCGCCTACGACATCGTCCTCTCGGGGATCGAGTCCGTGCAGGTGACAATCGATGACAACGGTCAGCGGATCGGCCGCTTCCCGTCTTCGCGCTCGCTTGAGCAGCTCAACTTCAGGGTCAGCGGCGATGTCGCGCAGCTCGGACGGCTGCTCGCCGCTCGCCGCCTACGCCGTCGCTTTGGGCGCGGGCTCGCCCGGGTCGAGGGCAGCTGGCGGCACTTTCGCGCGCTCGAGGCTCTGCTCGACGCGCGCGTGCGCCTGCGCGAGCTTCCTGCCGCAGGGGTCGAGCTTCCCGCCCAGCTCACGCTGCAGCTGATCGCGGCGATGCTCTCGCCGCAGCTGACCGGTGGCGCGGAGCTCACCCTCGCCCACCGTGATCCGGCCCACGGCGGCGCCGGCAGCTTTCTCTCGATCCGCCGCGGCGGCTGGCCACAGGCGGGGACGATCGCTCCCGGCCTCGAGCCTTCGCTGACGATCTGGTGCGCGCGCCAAATCCTTCCGGCCGTGCTCGACGGCGGCGAGCCGGACCGGCTCGGCGCCCGGGTGGAGGGCGCCGTAGAGCAGTTGGCGGCGCTTGGGCGCTGGCTCGAGGCCGCACAGGACGGCTGAGCGCCGCGCGTCGTCCGCAGCGGCTCCTATTCTGAGCGCAGTCCGCATGAGCACCTGCGTCCACCTGCATGTCCACTCGGAGTACTCGCTGCTGGACGGCGCCTGCAAGATCGAGCAGCTCGCCGCGCGCGCCGCCGAGCTCGACCAGCCGGCGCTGGCGCTGACAGACCATGGGGTGATGAACGGCGCGGTCGAGCTGTTCACAGCCTGCCGGGCACAGGGGATCAAGCCGATCCTCGGATGCGAGGTCTACCTCGTCGAAGATCGTCGTCGCCGCGCCCCCGGAAGGCTTGAGCGCTTTCACCTGACGCTGCTCGCTGGCGATGACGTCGGCTACCGCAACCTGGTCAAGCTGTCCTCCGCCGGCTTCCTGGAGGGCTTCCAGCGCGGCAAGCCGGCGGTCGACATGGAGCTGCTGGCGGCGCACGCGGACGGCGTGATCGCGCTCACCGGCTGCCTGCAGTCGCGGTTCTGCCAGCACCTGCTCGAGGGCCAGCGCTCGCGCGCGCGGGCGCACGCCGAGCAGTTGATCGAGATCTTCGGCCCCGAGGATGTCTACTTCGAGCTGCAGAAGAACGGGCTCGCGCAGCAGGACCGCTGCAACGAGGGGATCGTGCGGATCGCGCGGGAGCTGGGCGGCTCGCTCGTCGGCACTGCCGATGTGCACTATCTGCGGCGGGAGGACTACGCAAACCACGCGGCGCTGCTGTGCGTTCAGACGAAGTCGACGCTCGCCCAGCCGAAGCTGCGCTTTGAGACCAACGAGTTCTATCTGCGCTCGAACGAGGAGATGGCGCAGGCATTCGCCGAATGGCCGCAGGCGCTCGAGACGACGCTCGAGATCGCCGCCCGCTGCCAGGTCGAGCTCGAGCTGGGCCGACAGCTGATCCCGCGCTACCCGACGCCCGGGGGCGAGCCGGAGGGCGAGTACCTGCGCGAGCTCGTGGCGACGGGGTTGCGTCGCCGCTACGGCGATCCGCCGCCCGCGGAGGCGCTCGAGCGCGCTGAGTACGAGCTCTCGGTGATCGAGCGGATGGGGTTCTCCGGCTACTTCCTGATCGTCTGGGATTTCGTCAAGTACGCGAAGGACGCGGGCATCGCGGTCGGCCCCGGGCGCGGCTCGGCGGCTGGCTCGATCGTCGCCTACTCCCTGCAGATCACCGATGTCGACCCGCTTCGCTACGACCTGCTGTTCGAGCGCTTCCTCAACCCCGAGCGGGTATCGATGCCGGACATCGACATCGACTTCTCGGTGCGCGGCCGGGAGCGCGTGATCCGCTACGTGACCGAGAAGTACGGCAAGGACTCGGTCGCGCAGATCGTCACCTTCGGCAAGATGTTCCCGCGTGCCGCGACCCGCGACGCCGCGCGCGTGCTCGGCCACGACTACGCCACCGGCGACCGGCTCGCGAAGCTGATCCCCGACCCGATCATGGGCCGCCCGCCCAGCTTCGACGATTGCCTGCGGCCTGGGGAGCCGCTGCGCGCCGAGGTCGACCGCGACCCGGCTGCCAAGCAGATCATTGAGGTCGCGCGTGGGCTCGAGGGGATCGTGCGCAACTCCTCGATTCACGCGGCCGCGGTCGTGATCGCCGACCGGCCGTTGACCGAGATCGTGCCGCTGCAGCTGGCGGACACCAACAAGGTCGACGAGCGCGGCGAGAAGATCTTCCGCACCGTCACGCAGTTCTCGATGAAGCCGGTCGAGCAGCTTGGGCTGCTGAAGATGGACTTCCTCGGGCTGCGGTTCCTCGACGTGATCGAGGATGCGCTCGACATCATCGAGCGCTCAACCGGGCAACGGCCGGACATGAGCTCGCTGCCGCTCGACGACGCGCGGACCTACGAGCTGCTGGCGCGCGGTGACTCGATCGGGGTGTTCCAGTTCGAGTCCGAGGGGATGCGCGAGGCGCTGCGCAGGGTGCGTCCAACCGAGTTCGAGGACCTCGTCGCGCTTGGAGCGCTCTACCGCCCCGGCGCCATGGATCAGATCCCGGCGTATGCGCGCGGCAAGCACAACCCCGAGTCGATCACCTACGCCGACGAGCGCCTGCGGCCGATTCTCGAGTCGACCAAGGGCGTGATCCTCTACCAGGAGCAAGCGATGCAGATCGCCAAGGAGCTGGCGGGCTTCTCGGGCGCGAAGGCCGACGACCTGCGCAAGGCGATCGGCAAGAAGAACCGCGAGGCGATGGCGGCGCTGAAGCCCGAGTTCTTCGCCGGCTGCCGCGCCTCCGGCACCAGCGAACAGGTGATCGAGTGGCTGTGGGCGACGAACGAGCGCTCCGCCGACTACTCGTTCAACCGCAGTCACGCCGCCTGCTACGCGCTGATCTCCTATCGCACAGCCTGGTTGAAGGCGAACTACCCGGCCGAGTACATGGCCGCGCTGATCTCCTCGGTGATGGACACGAAGGACAAGGTTCCGTTCTTCGTCTCCCAGGCCGAGCAGATGGGGATCCAGATCCTCCCGCCGGACGTCAACCTCTCCGATCATGAGTTCGTCGTTGTCGACGGCAACATCCGCTTCGGACTGGACGCGGTCAAGGGCGTCGGCTACCAGGCGGTCGAGGCGATCAAGCAGGCGCGCGAGGCGGGCGGGCCCTTCGCGAGCATCTATGACTTCTGCGCGCGCGTCGACAACCGCGCCGTCAACAAGAAGGCGATCGAGGCGCTGATCAAGTGCGGGGCGTTCGGCTCCACCGGGGCAAGTCGCAAAGGGATGCTCGCGGTCTTGGAGCAGGCGCAGGCGGCGGGCGCGCAAACCCAGCAGGATGCGCTGATCGGGCAGGGCTCGATCTTCGACTTGGCCCCCATCGGTGAAAGCAGTGCGGAGGCAGCGGCGGGCGCTCTGGCCTCGCCCGCGCACGCGCCGATCCCCGCGGAGGAGTTCGAGCGCTCGCAGCTGCTGGCGCTCGAGAAGGAGTCGCTCGGGCTGTTCATCTCCGCCCATCCGCTCAAGGAGGTGGCACCGGCCCTGCGAGCTGTGTGCGACTGCTCGCTGGCGGCGCTTTCCGGCCGACGCGACGGAGACCTCCTGACGGTTGGCGGCATGGTCACCGAGGCCAAGCGGATCCGCACCAAGAAGGGCGACTGGATGATGTTCGCGACGCTCGACGATCTCGAGGCGCAGGTTGAGCTGGTCGTCTTCGGCAGGGCGCTCGAAGCCGCCGGCGATGCGCTGGCGCCCGACCAGATCGTGCTCGTGCGCGGCCGCCTGGACCATCGGGACCGCGAGAAGACATCGATCGTGGCGCAGGAGATCTCGCGCTTTGAGCCCAGCGTCGAGGAGCTGGAGCGGGCCCGCCGTCCACCGGCGCGCCCGGAGCCGCTGCGCCTACGCGTGGACGCGCGCCTCCTCCCTGCGCGCGCGCTCGAGGAGCTGAAGGAGCTCCTCGTCGCGTTCCCCGGCGAGTCCGACGTGCTGATCGAGCTTGCGACGAGCGAGGGCAGCCGCAGGCTGCGCCTGGGCTCGCGCTTTCGGGTGAGCCGCAGCGCCGGTCTGCTCGCCGAGCTTGAAGCTCTTCTCGGGGAGGGGGCGCTGGTGCGGGCGCCCGCGCCGAGCGCCGAGCGCGTCCTCGCCGCCGGATAGCGCAGGGCGGGCGTAGCGCAGGGGCGGCGGCGGACTCAAACGGCCGCTGGCGCGATGACCAACGAACCGGATTGGGGTAGCGCGCGACAAGCCGCCCGCGCTCAGGCGTTGCTGCGCGCGGCCGCGTAGCGGGCCAGCGTCAGCCGCCGCGCCTGCAGGTGGTCCACGATCGGCGCCGGGTAGTCGCGGCCGATCACGCACCCGACCTGCCGCTGCAGGCGCAGCGGCATGCGCCACGGTTCGGCCAGATAGCGGTCGGGCACCGGCCGCAGTTCCGGCACGTGGCGGCGCACGTAGGTACCGTCGGGGTCGAACCGCTCCTGCTGACGGGCTGGGTTGAGAATCCGCTTGGCAAGCGGGGCAGGATCGGCGCCGACCGAGGCGATCCACTGCCAGTTCCCGTTGTTGCTGGCCTGATCGCCGTCGAGCAGCAGGCGCATGAACCAGCGCTCACCCCAGCGCCAGTCGATTCCCAGATCCTTGGTGAGGAAGGAGCCGACGACGAGCCGCGCGCGGTTGTGCATCCAGCCCTCCCGTCGCAGCTGCCGCATCCCCGCGTCCACCAGGGGGTAGCCGGTCTGGCCCGCGCACCAGGCCTCGAACAGCGTCCGCGCCCGGCTGTAGCGCAGACGCCCGCGGTAGACGTGCTGGTGCTCGCGCGACGCGTTCTCGGGATGGTGGAGCAGCACATACGCAAAGAACTCGCGCCAGCACAGCTGCCGGCACAGCTGCTCAGCGCCAGCCCCTCCCCGCGCGCGCGAGCGCAGCTCCAGCTCGAGCGGCGAGATGCAGCCAAAATGCAGGTACGGCGAGAGGCGCGAGGTCGCCTCGCGCGCGAGCTCATCGCGTCCATCTCCGTAGGCGGGCAGAGCCTCTGCCAAGAACCGGTCCATCCTCGCTCGTGCGGCGCGCTCGCCGCCGGGCATCGGCTGCTCGAGACGCTCGCGCAGCCCAAGCTGGGTCAGCGACGGCAGCTGCCCGAGCCGCAGGCGGGCTGGCAACGGCGGCAGCTCCGCGGGTGGCTCCTGCACCGCTCGCCGCGGCAGCTCCCGCCACCTGCGGTAGAAGGAGGAGAAGACGCTGTAAGGAGCGCCCTCAACGGTGCGGATCGCCCCGAGCTGATCGGCGATGAAAGTCCCCGGGTGGCTGCGCGGCTCGATTCCGGCCAGCCGCAGCTCGCGTGCGAGCCGCTCGTCGCGCCGGCGCGCGAACGGCCCCACGTCGGCCGTGAAGTGAACGCGCACCGCGCCGAGTTGGCGGGCCAGCGCGACGATCTCCCGCTCCGGGCGACCGTGGCGGACTACCAGACGGCTGCCGCGCGAACGCAGCCACGCATCGAGCTCGGCGAGGGATTCGAGCATGAACTGCGTGCGGGGACCGGATGCGTGGCGCCCCGCCAGCAGCCGCTCGTCAAAGCAGAAGACCGGGACCAGCCGCTGCGCGCCGGCAGCCGCTTCGTTGAGCGTCGGGTGATCGTGAGAGCGTAGGTCGCGGCGCAGCCAGACGAGCTCGGTCACCGAGCGCCGGCCGGGCAGGTGAGGAGCCCGCCCCGGGCCGCAGGCCGGACGACCGTGCATCGGCCCCTCATCGGCCAGGCTCGGCTGAGATCCGATCGGCTCGAGCGGCCCGGTCGGACGCAGATCGCAGGACCCGCCATCAGCCGGGCTGGGCCGACTCCCCATCGGCTCCCCGCACGATCGACTCGCAGTAGCGCCACAGCGCGGCGCGGCAGCGCTCATCCTCCTCCGGCGCGCCGAGCGGGTGACGGGTGGGGCGGGGCCGGCGGTCATGCCAGAAGCCATCTACGCCGACGAGCGCCTCCGGCGCGCCCGCGAGCCAGACGATCGTGTCGGCTCCCTCCTCGGGGGAGCGCAGGATCAGGCGTGTCGCCGCGTGAAACCGAGGAAGTGCCTGCTTGACCGCACCGGTGTCGGCCCAGCCCGGATGCATCGCGTGGACCGCCACACCGCGGCCGCGCAGGCGCCTTGCCCACTCTTCGCTGATCACAACCAGCTCGCGCTTGGTGGCGGCGTAGATTCGCGCCGGCGAGTAGGAGTCCCGGTCCGACTCGAGATCGTCACAGGGGATCGCGCGCGTATACATGCCGCCGGAGCTGACATTGATCACGCGCGAGGGGGCAGCGCGCTCGAGCAGCTCTTGGGTCCAGGCGATCAGCGCGAACGGCGCGAGCACGTGCGTGGCGAACATCAGCTCGTGCCCGGCAGCCGTACGCCGTCGCTCGGGCGGCATCGCGCCAGCGTTGTTGATCAGCACGTCGAGGCGCTCATGCTCCGCGGCCAGCCGCTGCGCAAGCGCTCGCAGCTGGCTGAGGTCGCTCACGTCGCAGGCGAGAGGCTCGACCTGCCCGGCGGGCGCGGCCCGCCGGATCTGCGCTACCGCCTGATCCGCCCGCTCCTCGTTGCGAGCAAGCGCCAGCACGTGCGCGCCGAGGCGCGCAAGCATTCCAGATGCGGCCAGGCCGATCCCGGAGCTCGCGCCGGTTACGAGCACCACCTTGCCGTCGAGCCGCGGCGGGTCCGAAGGCCAGCCGGGAAGGCGCCGCCGCAGCCACAGCCCCGGCCGACCGTAGCCGAGCACAACCGAGCGGTCGAGGGCCGTGTCGATCCAGTCCGCGATGGAGCTCATGGCGAGCCCGCAATAACGCTGATCGCGAGCCCGCGATGGAGCTCACCTCCAGGTGGGGGACCGCTCATACCGTCAGTCAAGCGCAAGTCGGCGGGCCGCGCGGTGAGGGCGCTAGCGCAGATCAGGGCGCCGGCGCTTATTCATCGGGCAGCCTTCGGGGTGCCCGGGACGCAGCCACGGCGCCTCGAGGCTGCGATCGGAGTGATCCGTCGCGTGCGCCGGCTCGTAGCAGCAGAGCGATGAGGGCTGCGACCATCCGCCCGCCGTTGCCGGCTGACAGACGCCACCACTCGGATCTGCGCGCGAGGGCAGGGCCAGCTTCCTCCGCCGATGCCGCCGAGGGGCTGATGCCGGGCGAACCGTTTAGGGTGCGGCTGTGAGCACCGCCAGCTGCATCTACGAGGGCAGCGTCCGTCACCGGCGCATGGAGCCGCGCTACGAATTCCGCCATCGGATCGCGCTCGCCTACGTCGACCTCGCCGAGCTGCCCTGGCTCCTCAACGGGCGGCTGATCGCCAGCCGCCCGGGTCTGGTTCGCTTCCGCCGCTGCGATTACCTCGGGGACCGGGCGCAGCCGCTTGATGAGGCGGTCCGCGAGCGGGTCGAGCACGAGCTCGGCTGGCGACCGACGGGCCCGGTGCGACTGCTCACCCACCTGCGCTCCTTCGGCCACTGCTTTAACCCCGTCAGCTTCTACTACTGCTTCGAGAAGACCGGATCCGAGGTCGAGGCGCTGCTCGCCGAGGTGACCAACACCCCATGGGGAGAGCGGCACAGCTATGTAATTGCGGGCCGTCACGGGTGCTTCGCCAAGGCCCTCCACGTCTCGCCGTTTCTGAGCATGGATCAGACGTACCTCTGCCACGCGACGCTCCCAGGTGAGGGGCTCTCGATCCACATCGAGAACTGGCGAGCCGGTGGGCGCGTCTTCGACGCGACCCTTGTGCTCCGCCGCCGTGAGCTAACCGCCCGCTCTCTGCGTGGGATCACCCTCCGTTATCCGGCGGCGAGCGTTCGCGTGCTGGGGTTGATCTATGCGCACGCGCTCGCGCTGAGGCTCGCCGGCACACCCTTCTTCAAGCACCCTGGGAGGGCGCGCCTGTGAGGCCGCACGCCGTTGGGCTTCAGCGGGGGGAGGCGGAGCCTGGAAGTCGAGGAGCGGTTGTGGGTGGAAGCTGCGAAGAAGCCAGGTGTGGAGCGGGGCCGGCTGGGCCTGGAAGCGATGGGGTTGCCAGGCATGAGAGCCCAGCATCGGTGGCGTCCGCCAGCGCCCGCGGGGCGGCCGCCGTCGTCGGCTCCCGCGCGCCGGACGCGGTCGTCAGGGCGCCCGGGACGGACGTCGCCAGCGCCCGCGGGGCGGCCGCCGTCGTCAGCCCCAACGCGGCGGCCGCGTCCGTGACCCCCCGCGCGGCCAAGGCGCTGGTTGGGCTTCTCCTGCGCCAGATCCGTTCGGGCACGCTGATCCTGATCGACGGCCAAAGCCGGCGGACTTACGGCAGCGGCTCCCCGGTTGCCCTCGTTAGAGTCAACTCGCCGCTGCTGTGGCCACTGCTGCTGCGTGGCAGCGCTGGCCTTGCCGATGCCTACGCGGCGGGTCTTTGGGATTCGCCCGACCTGGTTGCGGTGATCCGCATCGCGGCGCGAAATGCGGCCGCGGTCGACCGCATGCGAGCCAGGCTGGCGCCCGCTCTCCGACCCTACCAGCAGGCCCGAGCGCTTCTGCGCCGCCCGAGCCGAGCGCAGCGGCGTCGCGACATCGCCGCGCATTACGACCTGGGCGAGCAGCTGTTCTCCCGCATGCTCGACCGGACGATGACGTATTCCTGCGCGGTGTTCGAGGAGGAGCACGCGACGCTCGAGCAGGCGCAGCTGGCCAAGCTCGAGCTTATCTGCCGGAAGCTCGAGCTGGGCGAGGGGGATCGGGTGCTCGAGATCGGCGGCGGCTGGGGATCCTTTGCGCTCTACGCGGCCCGCACCCGCGGGTGCCACGTGACGACCACCACGATCTCCGCCAACCAGTACGCCTACACGCTCGAGCAGGTCGAACGGCGGGGGCTTCGCGACCGAGTCAAGGTGCTCTGCAGCGACTACGCCGATCTCCGTGGGCGCTACGACAAGCTTGTCTCGATCGAGATGATCGAGGCGGTCGGCTGGCGCAGGACCGCTGACTTCCTCAGGCGCTGCGCGCGGCTGCTGGAACCGCACGGCGCGATGCTGCTCCAGGCGATCACGATCGACGATGCCCTCTATGAGCTCGAGAAGAGCGCGCGCTCCTTCATCAAGCAGCGGATCTTCCCCGGAGGATCGCTGCCCTCGGTAGCTACCTTGGTGGCCGAGCTCGCACGGCGCACTGACCTGCGCCTCGTGGGACTGGAGGATCTCACCGCTCACTATGTGCGCACCCTCCGTGGTTGGCGCGAGCGATTTGCGGCGAACGCGCCGGAGCTTGAGCGCTTCGGCTACGACAAGCGCTTCAGGCGCCTGTGGGAGCTGTACCTGGCCTACTGCGAGGCGGGCTTCGCAGAACGGCGGATCCGCGACGTGCAGCTGCTCCTGGCCAAGCCTGCGTGCGGGCTGCGCTCGCTTGCCGCAGGAGGCCCAGAGGCTGGTCCTGGACGGTTGAGCGAGCCGGATCGACGACCGCTCGGACCAGCCGAGCGGTCGTGCCAGGATCCTGACCGAGCGAGCAAGCCGCAGCCGAATGGGCATGAGCGGGCGGTCGGGATGTGGTAGGAGACGGCCGGATCACGCGGAGACATGGCCCGCGAGCGCCGTTGGCTTACGAGCGCTGCGGTGTGGGCGAGCCGCTTGTGTTGCTTCATCCGCTCGGCGCCGATCGCACTGTCTGGCGCCCGGTGCTTCCCTACCTGCGAGCGGCGCGGGATGTGATCGCGCTCGATCTGCCGGGCTTCGGTGGTTCGCCGCCGCTGGCCGAGTCACGGCCGCCGACGCCCGCCCGGCTTGCGATTGCGGTCGTGCGCCTGCTTGGGCGACTTGGCATCGACGCGGGCGCTGCGCACCTGGCGGGAAACTCCCTCGGCGGTTGGGTGGCACTCGAGGCTGCCGCGGCCGGGCACGCGGCTAGCGTGACGGCGATCGCACCCGCGGGGCTATGGCCGCGCGCGCTCGGCCCCAAGCCGCAGCTGGCACGGCCGCTCGCGCGAGCATCGCTGCCGGTGGTGGCGCCGCTGATGCGGGTCCCCGCCCTCCGCCGGCTCGCGCTCGCCGGCACGATGGCTCATCCGTCGCGGGTGCCGCCGGCGCAAGCTGCGGGCCTGATCCGCTCCTACGCCTCAGCGCCGGGATTCGGCGCAGTGAATCGCGCGATGCGCGCGGGCAGGTTTCAGCGTCTGGCCGAGATCGGCGTGCCCGTGACGCTTGTCTGGCCTGAGCGCGACCGGCTGATTGCGCGTCCAGCCTCGCTTCCTCCCAACGTCTGCGAGCGCGTGCTTGCGGGCTGCGGACACGTGCCGATGTGGGACGACCCGGAGGCGGTCGCGGAGGTGTTGTTGGCTGGCTCGGCGGGCGTCGTCACCAGGCCCAGCCGTGAGCGGTAGTGACGGGTGGCGCTGTCCTGCCGCCGCCGCAGCAGGGCCACGCGCGCTGTCGCGCGCGCGGGGTTTGGGGCGGGGGCGCTGTCGCGCGCGGGGTTTGGGGCGCGGGCGCCGTTGCGCGCGGGTTTGGGGCGGGGGCGCCGTCGGGCGCCCGGACCTGGGGTGCTTGAGGTTAAGGACTTCTATGGGCCTTAACGTCAAGCACGTCGCAGTGCGGTTGTCTGCGCAATCGCACGCCACGACGAGCGGCCAGCTCGGCCTGGTTAGCGCTAGCTCTGCTGGCGCTCCGGCAGCCAGGGTTCGTGCCAGGCCCCGAGCCCGGCGACGACCCGCTGTGCCTCCTCTGGCCCCCAGGTGCCTGGCTTGTACGGGTGAACCGGGCCCGGGGAGTCGAGCAGCGGCTGCAGCACCCGCCAGCACTCCTCGACTCCATCCTCGCGGATGAAGTGGGTGCTATCGCCCTTGATCGCATCCTCGAACAGCACCTCGTAGGGAATCGGGCCCTCGCCTCCCGCACGCGCGAACTCCATGTCGAGGAAGATCTCCGCCGGCCCCGAGCGGTCGGCGCGATGGGCGTCGAGCACGATGCGGATCCCGGTCCCCGGATCGATCCGCATGACCAGCTGGCTTGGCTCCGGCCGCCGCTGAGGAGTGTGGATGAAGTGGACCTTGGGCGGATGCTTGAACACCAGTCGCAGCTCCGTCTGGCGCACCGGCAGCTTCTTGCCGGCGCGTATGAACAGCGGCACGCCAGCCCAGCGCCAGCTGTCGATCTCAAGCCGCAGCGCCGCGAACGTCTCGGTCTGCGAATCGGGCGCGACCCCATCAACCTCTCGGTAGCCCTCGTACTGGCCCCGCACGTAGTGGGCGGGATCGGCATCGGGCATCGCCTTCCAGACCGCGACCTTCGCATCCTTGATCGTGTCCGGATCGCCGGCCGACGGGGGCTCCATGGTGGCAGCTGCAAGGAGCTGCATCAGGTGGTTGACGACGACGTCGCGCAGCGCGCCAACCGGGTCATAGAACCGTCCCCGGTCCTCGACGCCGAAGTCCTCCGCCATCGTGATCTGCACGCTGGCGATGAAGTTCCGATTCCAGACCGGCTCGAGCATCGTGTTGGCAAAGCGCAGGTACAGGAACTCGTCGAGCCCCATCTTTGCCACGAAGTGATCGATCCGGTAGAGCTGCTGCTCGGGCAGGTAGCGGTGCAGCTCAGCGGAGAGCTCCCGCGCCGAGCGCAGATCATGGCCGAAGGGCTTCTCCACCACCACTCGCTGGCCGCGCGCGAGCAGCCCGCCGTTCGCCAGCCCGGCGATCGCGGTCGCGAACAGCGAGGGGGGGATCGCCAGGTAGAAGACCGGATCGGCGTGCTCGCCGAGCGCTCGCTTCAAGCGCTCATAGGTGTGGGGGTCGTCGAAGCTGCCCTGGACATAGGAGAGACGCCGCGCCAGGCGCGAGAAGGTGCCCTCCTCGAGCTCCTCGCCGGCCGCAGCGATGCTCGCGCGGGCGTGCTCGCGCAACCGCTCGTCGGACCACTCGTCGATCGCCACCCCAATCACCGGGCAATCGAGGCGCTTGCGCCGCTCGAGCCGGTAGAGCGAGCGCAGAGTCATCTTCCGCGCCAAATCGCCGGTGATGCCGAAGATCACAAGCGCGTCGGCGCGTCTGCTCGGGCTCCTGCCTGCCATCTCAGGTCCGCAAGCTACCCACTTGGTCGCTCGGATGTAGCGCTCTCTTTCGGAGCTCGAGGCGGAGAGCTGCGGTTGCCAGGAGCGGCGGTGGCGGCGATGCGGCTAGCCGGCGCCCCGCTCGCGCAGCCCGCGCTTGCGCAAGGCCACGCACAGCGCCACCTCCTCGCGGGTCGGCCCCTGGCGGTCCGGTCCGGTCGTCTCGAGCACGCACGGCAGGCCCTCGAATCTCGGCTCCGAGAGGAACACGGCGCAGCCGTCCTCGCCGAGCTCGCCCTCACCGATGTTGGCGTGGCGGTCGCGGTTTGAGCCGAGCGGCATGGCCGAGTCGTTGAGGTGAAGCGAGCCGAGCCGGGACAGCCCCACCTGGCGGTCGAAGCGCTCGAGCGTCTCGGCCAGCGCCGCCGCGGTGCGGATCTCGAAGCCCGAGGCAAAGAGGTGGCAGGAGTCAAGGCAGATCCCCAGGCGTGCGTCCCCGCCGGAGGCTTCGAGCAAAGCCGCCAGCTCCTCGAACGAGCGTCCGAGCGTGCCGCCTGCGCCGGCGGTGTTCTCAAGGTGCAGTGGGCAGCGCTCGGTCTCGGCCAGCGCCTCGCGGATCAACGCACCGGCGCGCGCAATCGCCGGGCGGACTTCGCCGCTCTTGGCCGATCCTGGGTGAAGCACGACCGCGTGCGCCCCGATCCCGACGCCCACCTGGAGCGAGTGGATGAGCGACGCGCGCGTCTTCGCGCGCAATTCCGCGTCCTCGCTTGCGCAGTTGAGCAGATAGACGGCGTGGATGAGCACGGCGCCGATTGGGCTGTCCGCAAGCGCGGCGCGAAACGCGGCGAAGTCCTCCTCCGTGTATTGGGTCGGCCGCCACGCACGCGGCGACTGATTGAAGATCTGGATCGCCCGGCAGCCGCGCTCGACCCCCCGCTCGACCGCGCGCACGAGCCCACCGGCGGGCGAGACGTGAGCGCCGATCAGCATCGAGGCGGGCTGGGGGAGGACGGGATCGGGCCGGGGGAGGACGGCATCGGGCCGGGGGAGGGCGGCATCGGGAAGGGCGTGGCGCGGATGGCGGGGTCGGTGTCCTGGGCATCCGTCGCCCTTAGCTGCATCGTGGCTGTCCGGAGTCCGACTAGCATGGCGGGTGGTATCGATGCGCCTTCGCTTTGCTCCCTCGCCTACCGGCGCGCTGCATATCGGCGGCGCTCGCACCGCGCTCTACAACTGGCTGTTGGCGCGCGGACCGTCGGGCAGAGGCCCGCACGGGGAGCCGGGCGTGCTCGTGCTGCGGATCGAAGATACCGATCGCGAGCGCTCCACCGCGGAGAACGTCGAGCAGATCATCGACGCGCTGCGCTGGCTCAGGCTCGACTGGGACGAGGGCCCGATCTTCCAGTCGCAGCGCGCCGAGCGCCACCGTGAGGCGCTCGAGCAGCTGCTTGCCTCCGGACGCGCTTACCGCTCCAGCGCAACCGCGGAGGATGTCAAGGCGTTCAAGGCAAGGCACGGCTTCGAGCGAGGCTTCCGAGGCGTGCCGGAGGAGCGCGGCGCGGTGCGCCTGCGCGTCCCGGACGATGGGGAGACGGCGTTCGAGGATGTGATCCGCGGCCGCATCGCCTTCCCGAACAGCTCGTTGGACGACCCTGTGATCGCCCGTGCCGACGGCTCGGTGCTCTACAACTTCGCGGTCGCCGTCGACGACCTCGACGCGGGCATCACCCACGTCGTGAGGGGCGAGGACCACATCTCCAACACCCCTAAGCAGCTGCTCGTGTTCGCGGCGCTCGGCGCCAGGACCCCCGTTTACGCGCACCTGCCGCTGTTGCACGGTCCGGACGGCAAGAAGCTCTCCAAGCGCCACGGCGCTGCGTCGGTCCAGGAGCTGCGCGAGCGCGGCTACCTGCCCGAAGCCGTCGACAACTACATCGCGCTGCTCGGTGCGGGCTTCTCCGCCGACGAGGAGCTGTTCACGCTCGCTGAGCTCGCCGAGCGCTTCCGCCTCGAGCGGGTTTCGAAGAACCCCGCGGTGTTCGATGAGCGCAAGCTGCGCCATCTCAACGGACTGCATCTGCGGCGTCTGTCGACCGAGGAGCTGACCCGGCGGCTCGAGGAGTTCACCGGCCGGCGCGGACTGCGCGGTGCGGTCGAGATCAGCAGGGAGAAGATCCAGACGCTGGCGGATTTCTGGCCGTTGGTCGGCTTCGTCTTCGACGGGCCGGCCGATGATCCCGACACGCTCGAGCGGGAGCTCGGCCGAGAGGGGGCAACCGGCCGTCTGGCGGCCGCGCGAGCGGCGCTTGCGGCCGTGCAGCCCTTCGCGCCCGCGCAGATCGAGGCGGCGCTGCGCGAGCTGGTCGAGCGGGAGGGGTGCAAGCCCGGGGAGGTCTTTCAGCCGGTGCGGGTGGCGCTGGCGGGGCGCACGGTGTCCCCGGGGATCTTCGAGACGCTCGCACTGCTCGGGCGCGAGGAGTCGCTGCGGCGGATCGACGCGGCGCTCGAGCGGGTTGGGGTTCGTGCGTGATCCATTCGCACGGGATCGTGGTCACCACGCGCTTGCTCCTGGCCCTTAACCCCCGCCTTAAACCCGCGGCATGCAAGTGCCGATACAGCGACCGGGCGCAGCCGGTGCTCGAGCCGAGCGAGCCCGCACAGAAACTGACCCGGACGCGAGACCGACCTTGCCTGAGCTAGCTGCAGTGGAGAGCCCTCCAACCGACCCATACGCTCCGCGCGAGCGCCACCACAACGAGGGCCACGGACGTCGCTTGACGGCCGCCTTTGAGGCCCTCGAGGCATTCCCGATGATGGTCGAGTCGCGCAACCGCGTGCTGCGGCTGTTCGAGTCCGGAGAGCCGTCGACCGGAGAGGTGGTCGCCGCGGTCGAGTCGGACGTGGCGCTGGCGGTGACCGTGCTGCGGCTTGCAAACCGCGTCGATGGGCGCCAGCGGGGGCGGATCGAGACGGCGGTGCAGGCCGTCGAGGCGCTCTCGCCGCGGGCCGTGCACGCGATAGCGGCGCGCGCTCGCACCTACGACTTCTTCGAGCGGACCGCCGTCTGGCAGGGACTTCCCGAGCGCTTCCGCCTGCACGCGGTGGCAGCCCAGCGAGCGGCCGATCGGCTGGCGCGCGAGCTTGGCTACGAGTACCGCGACCGCCTGATGGTCACCTCGCTCTTGCACGACATCGGCAAGCTCGTGCTGGTGCACGCCTATCCCGGCTATCCCCGCCAGGTGCATACGGACGCGCGCACGCCCGAGGAGCGGGTGCAGCGGGAGCGTCGCGAGCTGGGCGTCGATCACGGTCTCGTCGGCGGAGTGCTGGCGCGCCGCTGGGGCCTGCCGCAGGCGATCGCGAGCGTGATCGAGCGCCACCACGCCGAGGACGCGCAGGAGGAGACCGCGCTCGTCCGGCTCGCCGACATGCTTGCCCACTACGTGCTGGGCGGCGCGATCTCTCCGGCCGAGCTGCTGCGCGTGGCGCGCGTCGTCGGCATCAAGCCCGCGGAGCTGCGCGCGGTGCTCTACGAGCTGCCGCTGCCGACGAGCGGGGACCGTCCCCGCCAGGTCGACCCGTGCCCGATGTCAGGGCGCGAGGTCGACGTGCTGCGCCGGCTGGCGCGGGGCATGGTGTACAAGCAGATCGCAAGCGACCTCGGGCTGTCGACCAGCACCGTCCGCACCCACCTGCACAACGTCTACCGAAAGCTGGGGGCGATGGACCGCGCCCAGGCTGTGCTGATCGCCACCGAGCGCGGCTGGATCTGAGGCCGCCCCGTCCCTGCCGGTGGCCGTGTGACCCTCGCGCGGCGGCGACGCGCACCGGCGCGACGGGACACGCATAGGCGCGGGGGCGGCACGCACTGGCGCGGCGGCGGCACGCGCCACTAGCATCGCTGACGGAATGATCCAGATCACCTCGAAGTCGCCGTATGCCGTGCGCGCACTCGCCGAGCTGCACCGCCGCGGCGACTCCGCGCCGGTGCCGATCGCCGAGCTCGCGCGCCGCGGGGAGATTCCGGTGCAGTTCCTGGAGCAGCTGTTCGCGACGTTGCGCCGCGCCGGGCTGCTGCGCTCGCAGCGAGGCGTCAAGGGGGGCTACTGCCTCGCCCGCCCTGCATCGGAGATCACGGTGCTCGAGGTGGTGGAGCTGCTCGACGGGCCGCTTGGGCGCGACGCCGAGGGGGTGTTCGGGGATGCGGCGCGCGCGGCGCGCGCGGTGCTGGAGCGCTGCACCGTCGCTGATGTCGCGGAGGCGGAGGCGCGCGCGGCCGGCGCGCTCATGTACTACATCTGAGAGGGCGGCCGCGATCGGGCGGATCGATCGCGCGAGCTCGTCGATGCCGGCGCCTTCGCCCACCTTCGCATCGGCAACGGCGCCGCCGGACGCAGGCGGGCTTGCAGCGTGGTGGGGTCGCAGACGTGCGACCGCTTGCGGTGGCGCGTCCGACCTCCGGGAGCCGTAACGTTCGCGCCGCTTGTGGCGCGGATCCCGTCAAATATCGCCGAGCACGTGGGCCGCACGCCGGTGCTGGAGCTGAGCCGCCTGACGGCTGGGCTCGGCGTGCAGCTGTTCGCCAAGCTGGAGGCGTTCAACCCCGGCGGCAGCGTCAAGGACCGAATCGGCGTGGCGATGATCGAGGCGGCCGAGCGCGCCGGCCAGATCGAGCCGGGCCGCACGACGATCGTCGAGGCGACGAGCGGCAACACCGGGATCGCGCTTGCGTTCGTGTGCGCGGCCAAGGGCTATGACCTCGTGCTGACGCTACCGGAGGGGATGAGCCGCGAGCGGGAGGCGCTCCTGCGCCTCTACGGCGCGCGGGTGGAGCTGACGCACTCCCTCGGAGGGATGGACGAGGCGGTCGACCTCGCCCGCGCCCTCGCCGCCCGCGAGGATCACTTCCTACCCGATCAGTTCTCAAACCCCGCCAACCCCGAGATCCACCGCCGCACCACCGGGCCGGAGCTGTGGGAGGCGCTCGACGGACAGCTTGACGTGTTTGTCGCCGGGGTCGGCACGGGCGGCACGATCACCGGCGTCGGCGAGTTTCTCAAGGAGCGCAACCCATCCTGCCGGATCGTGGCGGTGGAGCCGAGCTCCTCGCCGGTTCTGAGCGGCGGGCGCCCCGGCCCCCATCGCATCCAGGGAATCGGCGCGGGCTTCGTGCCGGCGGTACTCAACCGGGAGATCCTCGACGAGGTGATCGCGGTCTCCGACGAGGACGCAATCACGATGGCCTGGGCGCTCGCGCGCCGCGAGGGGGTGCTGGCGGGGATGTCGTGCGGGGCGGCGGTGCACGCGGCGCTGGCGCTCGCCCGCCGACCGGAGCTGCGCGGCGCGCGGATTGCGACCGTGCTGCCGGACTCCGGCGAGCGCTACATCTCACTGCCTTTCTTCGCGCCCTGATCGCACGACCGTCGAGCCTCGCCGGGCCGGGTCAAGCGGTTGGTGGAGGCCGCCGAGCACCGATAGCGTGAGGCATCCCGTCAACTCGCTCGCCCGGTGAGGCATCCTTTGCGGCCGCTTGCCCCCCGCGTGGGCGCGGGTGGCGCCCTGCGCCTGCGGACGGGCCGGTGGGCGGAGCGCCTCCGGGCGGGCTGGCGCGCGGTCAGCGTGCGAGCGGCGGCGGTTGCGCTGGTGAGCATCCTGGCCTGCGCCTTTACCGGCGCGAGCGCCGATGCTGGCACGAGCAGCAGCCGCGCCAGCGCTTTGAGCGCGACGCAAAGCCACTACCTCTCGCTTGCGCTTCAGGCGCTCGCTCAGGCGGGGCAAAGCTCAACCTGGGGCAACCAACGCTATCGCTGGTACAACGAGCTTTTGGACGATCGCAGGCCGTACCCGCTGGCGACGATCTGGGCGGTCGTGCCGTTGTTCGAGACGGTCGACTACATCGCGCTCGCGAGACCGACCCAGGCCAACCTCGCGCAGGTCGAGCGCTTCGCCAGCCACGCCGAGGGCTACTGGGACCCGAACATCACGCCGGCGCCCGGCGCCCTGCGCAAGACCGGTGCCTACGCCCCCTATCCCCACAGCACCGGCGATATGAACACCTTCTTCGATGACAACGGCTGGTGGTCGCTGGCGTTCCTCGACGCCCGCGAGGCGATGGTGAAAGCGCACCGCACGTCGCTCGCCGCGCGCTATCTGCGCGATGCGCAGCGCGGATTTCTCTTCATCTATGAAAACGGCTGGGATGGCCGCGACGGTGGCATGTGGTGGAACACGACGCATACGATCCCCGGCGGCCACGGCCGCTCCGGCGAGGCGATCGCCGCGGCCACCGAGCTCGCCGCCCGCCTGTACCAGATCACTGGCAAGGCGCTGTACCTGCAAGCGGCGGTGAAGTACATCACCTGGGCAAACCACCACCTGCAGAAGGGCGACGGCAGCTACGCGGCCTCGATCCCGGACGAGATGATCATGCCCCACGACGGCGAGGGCGCGATGATCGCCGCCTTCACCGCGCTTTGCCAGGCCCGCTCGCCGGTGCCGCCGGCCGTCTACGCTGGCATCCCGGCCGACAGCTACCACGCCAACCCCAGCGTGCGCCTGCCTGCGACTCCCTCCTCATGGTGCTCCTGGGCTCAGGCGCTGGCCTTCCACACCGCCTTCGGGATCAAGCTCGGCAGCTTCACCTGGGATCGCTACCTGCCGCTGAACGACGGCCCCCAGTGGGATGCGATCTACCTCCGCGGGCTCTTGAGCCTGTACGCGCTCGACCACCAGGCGCAGCTCTACGATGCGGCCGCCGCCACCGCGCGTCGGATCCTTACCTGCGCCCGCGTCCCAGACGGGCTCTACTTGCGCTCTTGGAATGGCTCTGCGACGGTCAACGGAGCGCCGTTCGGAGAGCTGCGCACCGATGCGGCAAGCGTCAGCGTGCTCGCTGCCCTGGCGGCGACAAGGCCGCCCTCCTAGGGAGACGCGCAATCGTCGGCCACTGTCGCGGGCGGCCGCTTCGGCCGAGCTGGCGGCGAGCTAGGCTTGGGCGATGCTCGGGGCCGAGCTGCTCTCACGAACCGCCGCGGAGGTCAGGCGCGCGATAGCTGCGGCACGGGAGCGGGATCCCGCTGCCCGCGACGTGGGAACACTCGAGATTCTCGCCACCTGGCCCGGTGTGCAGGCGCTTTTGGCGCATCGGCTCGCGCACGCGCTGCATCGGGCGCGCGTGCCGCTGCTGCCGAGGCTCGTTGCGACCGTGGCCCGCACGATCACGGGGATCGAGATCCATCCTGCCGCCCACATCGGCCCTGGCCTCTTCATCGACCATGGGATGGGCGTGGTGATCGGCGAGACGGCGGAGATCGGCGCTGACGTGACGATCTACCAGGGGGTGACGCTCGGTGGCACCGGCTTCTTTACCGGCAAGCGCCACCCGACGGTCGAGGATAACGTCACAATCGGCTCCGGAGCCAAGCTGCTTGGTCCGATCACGGTCGGCCACGGCTCGAAGATCGGCGCCAACACGGTTGTGATCCACGACGTCCCGCCGAACTGCACGGTCGTCGGCAACCCCGGCCATCCGGTGCGGATCGAGGGGCGCAGGCTGGAGGGACCCGACGCCGACTGGTCGCACCTGCCCGATCCGATCGCGGATGCGATCAAGGAGCTGGCGGGGCGGATCTCGGCGCTTGAGCAGGCTGGCGGCGCGCCGCCGCCCGCACGGCCGCTGCACCTGCGGGCAACTGATGGAGGCAGCGGCCCTCGCACCCGCGAGGGCCGGGGGACAAGCCCAAACCCGGCCGGGGGCTGACTGCCACCGCTCAGGGACGTGCTGCGCCTTGCGCGCTCAGGCGGCGAGCAGCGCAGTGGGGTGAGGAAGGTAGCCCAGCAGCTGCAGGCCGAGGACGATTCCGCTCAGCCACATCGCCGTGCGCCATAGCCGCCGGTCAGCGCTCAGCGCGACGAGGGGCAAGAGCCACGAGACATACCAGGGGAGCAGCGCGTTCGCGCTCACCAGGATGGCGACGGTCGCCCACGCGGCGCCCTCGATCCAGTCGAGCGTCCCGAGCGCCACGAGCCGCAGCAGCCAGATGATCGCCGCCAGCGCCGCCAGGCCCAGCAGCGCCGCCGCCAGGCGCCCGACCCCGCCGAGGCCGAAGCTCAGGGCGATGAAGCCCGGAACGCTGTGCCAGTCGCCCGCGTTCTGGCTCTCGACGAGCGTGCGCGGCAGCTCGAGCGTGCCCCTGCCGAAGACCGCGAGGCTGACGGCGGCCACCGCGATCGCGGCCACGACCGCGCCCGCCGCAAGCAACCAGCGCCGACGCCCGCTCAGCCCCACGCTTCGAGCGGCGAGCGCAAACGGCAGCAACAGCCCCCCGGTCAGCTTGACCGCCGCCGCCAGCGAGATCGCGGTGCCACCCGCCAGCTCGCGCTGCCCCACCAGCAGATACAGCGCGGCGCCGATCGCAACCAACATCAGCATGTCGTTGTGCGAGCCGCCAACGCCGTAGAGCGTCACCAGAGGGTTGAGGCCGACAAGCGCGGCCGCCCGCACCGGGTCGCGGCCACGAAGCTCGGCGGCGCGCCGCACCAGGACCACGCACGCAAGGCACGAGGCGGCCGCCAGCGCCTTGTAGGCAAGCACCGCGGCCGCCACGCCAAGGGGCGCGAAGACGCCGCTAATCAGCGTGAACAGCGGGCCGTACGCACTTGGCGCGGTGACCCACTCGGCGCCGATGTAGGGGTAGATGGGATCGAGCATGATCGCGTGCGGCCCGTGCAGGTAGGGGTCCACGCCGTAGCTCGCCCACATCCGCGCGTACGCCTGGTAGCTGAACACGTCGGTCGAGAACAGCGGCGCGGCGAGCACGACCAGCACGAGCAGCGCGGCGATCGCGCCGAGCACGAGCCGATCGGACAGCCGCGCTCCGAGCGAGACCACGACCGCGTAGCACGCGAACATCGCCGCCAACGTGAGGATCAGGGGGGCGGTTCCAAGCGCCACCCCGGCTGCGGCGAAGGGGCCCGCCAGGCCGGAGGGCGGCGGCTGGATCGAGGCGGGCAGGATCGCGTCCGTGTGGGCGGAGGCGACCGCGATCAGGCCGCCGCAGGCAAGCAGGACAGCGAGCGCAAGCGGCCCCCTGAGCACGCGCGCCACCGCCCACGGCGCCCTGCGCTCGCCGGTGGCCGCGAGCTCAAGGCCAGCGGGGGTGGTGGCGCCGAGGCCGCTCTGGACGCTCATCGAACCTCCCGGCTATTCACCGCATCAGGTGACTGGTGCCGGGCGCTCGCGGCCCGAGCCGATCGCCCTTCTCGCGCTGCGGCGCAGGCTCGGCACCCGCCACATCGCCTCAAGCGCGATCTGCGGCGACATCTTGCTTGCGCCCGCGGTGCGATCGCTGAACACGATCGGCACCTCGCGCACCCGAAAGCCGGCGAGGATCGCACGGTAGGTGACCTCGATCTGGAAGACGTAGCCGTCCGCGCGAACGCTGCCCAGATCGATCGCCTCGAGCACCTCGCGGCGAATGCATTTGAAGCCGCCCGTCAGATCCCGCACCGAGACCCCCAGGATCCGGCGCGCGTAGGCGCTCCCACCGCGGCTCACGACCTGCCGCAGCAGGCCCCAGTTGCGCACGCCGCCACCCGCGACGTAGCGCGACCCGAGCACGAGGTCGGCATCCTCTGCCGCCTCGAGCAGCGCCCCGAGGTAGCGGGGATCATGGGAGAAGTCGGCGTCCATCTCGAAGAGCAGTTGGGCGCCGCCCGCGAGCGCCGCGGCGAAGCCAGCGCGGTAGGCGTGTCCGAGGCCCTCCTTGCGCTCCCGGTGCAGGACCGCGACGCCGGGCAGCTCGGCCGCAAGCTCCTCCGCCAGAGCGCCGGTGCCGTCGGGGGAGTTGTCATCGACGATCAGCACCCGGTGCTCGCCGGGCAGCAGCCGCTCAAGCTCCTCGTCCACGGCCCGGACGATCGCGCCGATGTTCTCAGCCTCGTTGTAGGTGGGCATCACGACCCAAGCGCGCGCGTCCATCTCAGGGGAGGGTAATGGGCAAGCGCACGGCGCGAGCGCGGCAAAGCGACTCCGCCCGGTGGATGCCCCTCAGGGGCGGACGTAGGCGACGCGATTCCAGCTCGGCTCAGGCGCCAGCTCAATCGGCTTGCCACCGCGGTCGGGCTGGATGTAGACGAGCGTGCCGCTGCGCTCGTCGAAGCTGATGTCGAGCTCCCCCTCCTTGACGCGCTGGTCGAGCCACGCTCCACGGAAGATCAACCGTCTAAGCCAGTGCACGAGCGACCGGTCGGAGGCGCCCACGAGCTCGGGCCAGCACTCATTGACGTGCTCGCCGAGCGCCGATGCGGGCTCCGTGACCTCCCCGTTCACGACCAGGTTGACGAGATCCTCGAGCTCGTCCTCGTCGATACGCGCGCCGATGAACCCGAGCTGGCGGGCGGCTTGCTCGCAGCGCTCGGCGAAGTCGCGCTCGTTGAAGGTGAAGCGAAGCTCGCCGTACTCGAGGACGAAGTCCTCACCCGAGCTGTAGTTGCCCCGTCGCCGCATGGCGTCGGCATCTTATGCGGGATTCCTTCCCGACCGCAGCGACTGAACGGGATGTTGCAGCGCCACGCCGCAATCTCGCCGGCGGGCGCCGCTGCCCAAGCGGGGGCGAATCCCGGGCTGCTGCGGACTCTATGGAGCATGGGAGAGACCGAGGCCACACTTCTGCTCGTCGAGGACCACCGCGCGACCAGGCGCTTCCTCGCCGACAACCTCATCGCCGACAACTTCGAGGTGCTCGAGGCCGACACGGTGCGCGCCGCGCGGGAGCTGATGCGAACCCGCTATCCGGACGCGGCGATCGTCGACCTGGGGCTGCCGGACGGCGATGGACTGGAGCTGATCGCGCTCGCGCGACGGTCGGATGGCGGCGCGGTCGACCCCGACCTGCCGCTGCTCGTGCTGACCGGGAGAACCGGCGAGCTCGAGCTCCTGCGGGGCTTCCGGCGCGGCTGCGACGACTACGTCGCCAAACCCTTCAGCTATCCGGAGCTGCATGCGCGCATCGCCGCGCTGCTGCGGCGTACGCGTCGGCGACCTACGGCACGGCGGCTGCGGGTCGGGGCGCTGGCGCTCGATCCGCTCTCCCGGCAGGCATGGCTCGGCGAGCAGCCGCTCTCGCTCTCAAACAAGGAGTTCGCGCTGCTGCGCATGCTTGCCAGGGAGCCGACGCGCGTGTTCACACGCGAGGAGCTGCTGCGCGCCGTGTGGGGCATCCGTTCCACGGAGGTGGCGACGCGGACCCTCGATTCGCACGCCGCCCGCTTGCGCCGCAAGCTGCTTGCGGGCGGCGTGCGCCTGGTGGTCAACGTCTGGGGCGTCGGCTACCGGCTGATGGACGGGGAGCCATCGTGACCGCGGCGCCCGTCGGCCGAGGTATCGCGCTGGCAGCCCTCGCCGCCGCCTGCGGCGCATGGCACCGCCGTGCCAGGACCGAGCAGGCGCTGTGCGCGCTGCACGAGCTGCGGGCCCCGCTGAGCGCGATCTCGCCGGCGCTCACGCTCGCCGCGCGCCGCGGCGAGCTGTCGACGCCGATCTGGCGGGCGCTCGAGCTTGAGCTGGCGCGAGCGGCGCGCGCAATCGAAGACCTGGAGCGCGCTTGTGCAGGTTCCAGGCGCGGCGCGCTGGCCCGCCTGCCTGCAAGCCCTCGCGCCCGCGCGTGGCGAGCGAAAGGCAAGTTGGCCGGCGTCGTGGCGCCGCTGCGACGAGTCCATGCTGTGGGATCAGTTCGAAGAGGGGCCCTTGACCGCCGCCGGGAGGACAGCGGACCCCGCGTTGAGCGTTCCCGAATCGAGCGGTGGGAGAAGGTCGACCTGGCGCGGCTGATCGCCGACTCGGGCGCTGCCTGGGAGGCCTGCGCCGAGGAGCGCGGAGCTGCCCTGCTCGTGCGCTGGTGTGGCGATCCCGCCTGGGTTCGGGGCGACCGGGTGCGGCTGGCTCAACTCGCCGGCAACCTGATCGCGAACGCGATCGAGCACGGCGGGGGGACGGTCAAAGTCGAGGGGAGGGTCGTCGGGCGGCGGGCGCGCATCGAGGTCAGCGACCAGGGACCGGGCTTCCCCGCCTTCCCCGGGAAGATGATCGGGAGGCGGCGCCAGGGTGGGCAGGCGCATGCCATCTCGCCTGATGAGCAGAGGCGGGAGCACTTCGCTCAAGGGCGGAGACATGGCCTCGGCGCTCGGAGCTTGCGCGGGGCACTCCGCCGCCGGGGGTTGCGCGGACGGGGGCTTGCGATAGCCGCCCGGATCGCCGCCGACCACGGCGGCCAGCTGGAGCTCGCCCCGGCGCGGCGGGGAGCAAGGGTGGTGCTGGAGCTTCCGCTTGCGCGGCAAGGAGACCCGATGCCGCCTGGCGCGCTCTCCCGGGACTCCACAGAGCAGGACCCGCACGCCCTCGAGCGCCCACGCCCGGGCGTCGATCTGCGTGCTTGAGGCACGGCGGCCACGCCCGAGCGTCGATCTGCGCGGTTGACGCGCGGCTGCGCCAAACCCGGCGGCGGGGGCGGGCTGGGGGTGCTTTCGGAGGCGTCGATCTGCGCGGTTGACGCGCGGCTGCGCCAAGCAGACGGGGCGGACGGAACCGCCGCGATTCTGCAGGCTGCCGCCCACCGGTGGCCTCTGCAGCGCTTCGTGCAGGAACGGCTTGCCGTTCTCAGCCCGCGCTTGCGATCGCAAAAGTCGCTCCTTGCAGCGGCTTTGCCCAGAGGTGGGCGACCTCAGCGCGCTCGTGGGAGGAACGTTGGAAATTGGGTTGCATAGTGGGAGGAAGTGGGATAAAGTGGCGCCACGCATGCGGGACCCGGGTGGCCGGGCTCCTCCCACCCAGCCACCCGGGTTCGTTCCGCCTACGGCGATGAGCTCCCTTGACCTTCCGCGGCACCTTCGAACACGCGCTGGACGCGAAGCACCGCCTGACGGTGCCGGCGAAGTTCCGGGCGGCGCTTGCCGGCGGGGCGATCCTCGCGGCATCGCCGGAAGTCAGTCCGGGCGAACCGCGGTGCGTCTCGATCTGGACGCCCGAGGACTACGACGCCTTCGTGCGGGAGGTGCTGAGCGGGCTGAATCCCGCTTCGCCGAAGGCACGGGAGCTGAGGCGCTTCTTCAACAACGAGTCCTACGAGACGGAGCTCGACTCCGCCAACCGGCTGATGATCCCGGCGCGGCTGATGCGCTACGCCGACCTGAAGAAGGACGTGATCGTCGCCGGCTCAGGCGAGTGCATCGAGATCTGGGACCGCCCCGCCTACGAGCGCTACCGCAATGAGGTGTTCACCCGTATCCCCGAGATAGCGGCGAGCCTTGGCAACACTGCTTGACATGGAGGCCACTCACGTTCCGGTGCTTGCGGGCGAGCTGATCGATCTGATCGATCCGCGGCCGGGCGAGGTGGCGGTCGACTGCACCGTAGGCGGGGGCGGTCACGCACGCCTGATCGCCGAGCGGATCGGGCCGGCCGGAACGTTGATCGGGATCGACCGGGACCCGGCGGCCGAGCTGCGCTTCGCGGAAATGGCCGGGGAGGTCTCCTGCCAGTTGCGCTTCCTGCGCGCGGACTTCGCGTCGGGGCTGCAGCAGCTTCGCGGCGAGGGGGTGCGCGCGGACCTCGTCTACCTGGACTTGGGGATGTCGTCGCTGCAGCTCGACAACTCGCGCCGCGGGTTCTCCTACGCCTACGACGCCCCGCTCGACATGCGCATGGATCCCGACCAGCGGCTGACCGCGAGCATCATCGTCAACAGCTGGGATGAGCGCAGGCTGGCGCGCCTGCTGCGGGACTACGGCGAGGAGCGCTTCGCGTTACAGATCGCCCGCGCGATCGTGGGCGCGCGCTCCCGTCGGGCGATCGCAACCACCCGGCAGCTTGTCGAGGTGATCAAGGCCGCGATCCCCACGCCGGCGCAGTTCGCCTCCGGGCACCCCGCCAAGCGCACCTTCCAGGCGCTGCGGATTGCCGTCAACGACGAGCTCGCGCAGCTCGAGCGGGCGCTGCCGGAGGGGTGGGCGCTGCTGCGCCCGGGTGGCCGCCTTGCGGCGATCTCCTTCCATTCGCTTGAGGACCGCCGTGTCAAGCGCTTCCTCCAGGGTCTCGCCCGCGGCTGCGTGTGCCCCCCGGAGCTGCCTGTGTGCGGCTGCGGACGCGAGCCCGAAGCGGAGCTTCTCACCCGCCGTGCCGTCGCTCCGACACCGGGGGAGGTGGCGGCCAATCCGAGATCGAAATCCGCGCACCTGCGCGCGGCGAGAAAGCTCGAGGTGGGCCCCCGATGATCATCGTGCGGCGATGACCCCCGCGGCGGCGACCCCGGCCGCGCGCCGCAGGCAAAAGGCGGACGAGCGGGGTGGGAGCGCCCTGCAGGCTACGCGCGGTCGGGCTGCTCGCGGGTCCACGCCCGGGACGGGCGTACCACGAGCGGTGCGCGGGCAAGGCGGGCGGGGGACGGCCTTCGCAGAGGTCCCATCAAGCGCGCGCCGCCGCTCGGGTGCGCTCGGGGGGGCCGGGGTGGCTGCCGTCGCGCTCGCCAGGAGCGCCCCCCTCCGCGAGCGACCGCGGCCGGCGCGGGCTGCCGTCGCGCCGTTGCCGGCTCCGGCCGCCGTGCCGACGAGGCAACGCCCGACCCGCCCGAGCGCGCGCCCCGCGCTGGGCAGACGGCTCCTCGCCACGCTCTGCTCCCTGCCGGACCACCCGCTGCTCGACCGCCTGATCCGTGGTCGCATCTGGATCCCCCTGCTTGGGCTGCTTTTGGCGGGGATCGTTGCGATGCAGGTGGAGGTGCTCAAGTACGGTGCAAGAATCGGCAGCGCCGTCCAGGCGAGCGCCGCGCTGCAGAGCCGCAACGAGGTGCTGCGCGCGAGCGTCTCGGCGCTTTCGAGCGACACGCGCATCGAGCAGCTCGCTGCGCGGGCGGGGATGGTGATGCCCGCGCCGGGCGCCGATCGCTTCGTGCGCGTTGCCCGGGGCGATCTGAAGCGCGCGCTGGCTGCGCTCGAGGGCCAAGGCGGCAGTGGGGCTGCCGCCGCCGGCGGCGCCGCCAACGATGGTGCCGCCGCTGGCGGTGGGGCCGCCGCCGCCGCTGGCGGTGGGGTCGGCGCCGCGCCTGCCGGGGCGCCCAACGGGGGGACCGCGGCGCCCACAAGCACCAGCGCGCCCGTGGCTGCGGGGGGCTGAGCCGCGGTGCGAGCGATCAATCGGCGCATCAGTCTGCTGTTTGCCGGTTTCATGGCGCTGCTTGCGATCGCAGCCATCCGGGCCGCCTACCTCGGCTCCGTGCGGGCGAGCGCGCTGCGCCGCGCGGCGCTGACCGAGCACGTGCAGATCGTGCCGGTGCCGGCCCAGCGCGGCACGATCACCGACGCCAGCGGGGATCAGCTGGCAGTCAGCGAGAGCGCCGACACCGTCGTGGCCGACGACATGCTGATCCGAGATCCCGTGCGGGCCGCGCGTCTGCTCTCCCCGGTGCTGGGCGTGCCCGTGCTCACGCTCGAGGGCGAGCTGAGCCGGCGAGGCGACGGCTACGTCCCGATCGCGAGGCTGATCCCCGCCGCCAAAGCCCAGCAAGCGCTGCGTCTGGTGCCCAATGGGTTGACGCTCGAGCCCGGGGTCAAGCGCGTCTACCCGCAGGGCGGCTTCGCGCCGCAGGTGATCGGCTGGACCGACTGGACGGGACAGGGGGTCGCCGGAATCGAGTACGAGTTCAACCGGCAGCTGCGCGGGCGCAGCGGCGAGCGGCGGATCATCAACGACGCGATCGGACAACCGATCGCGGTTGACAACGTGCGCCGGGCTCGGCCGGGCGAGAGCGTCAAGCTGACGCTCGTCGCGCCGCTGCAGGATGAGGTCCAGCAGGTGCTCGACAACATTGGCAGCACCTACTCGCCGAAGGGGGCCACCGCGATCGTGATGAACCCTCGCACCGGAGCGATCCTGGCGCTCGCCAACTGGCCGGACATCAATGCCAATGATCCCGGGGCCAAGCCGTACATCGACGGCGAGGACCAGGCCGTCTCCTACACCTACGAGCCGGGCTCGACCTTCAAGGCGTTCACCGTCGCCGCGGCGCTGCAGGATGGGCTGATCACCCCCTCGACTCGATTCGACATCCCGCCCTACCTCTCGGCCTACGGCCTGCAGATCCATGATGCCGAGGTGCATGGCTATGAGACGTTGACGACGGCCGGGATCCTGCGCGTCTCGAGCAACATCGGCGCCGACTTGATCGGCCAGAGGCTGGGAGCCAGCCGCTTTCACTGGTGGGTGCGGCGCTTCGGCTTCGGCGCCAAGACCGGCGTGGACCTGCCCGGGGAGGACCCCGGCCTGATCCTGCCGCTGTCGAGGTACTCCGGCACGACGATGTTCAACCTGCCGTTCGGCCAGGGCGAGGCGGTCACGCCGATCCAGCTGATCACCGCATACGCTGCGATCGCCAACGGCGGGATCCTGCGGCCGGCGCACATCGTCGCGGCGGTCGGCGGACATAGGTTGCCGCTGCCCAAGGGCCATCGCGTGATCTCCGCGCAGACCGCTGCGGAAGTGCGCCAGATGCTTGTCGGCGTCTACGCCGACGGCGGCACCGCCTCCGGCGCCGGGATCCCCGGTTGGGACCTGGCGGGCAAGACCGGCACGGCGAACATCGCAGTCAACGGCCGCTACTCGCAGACCGAGTACAACGCCTCGTTCATCGGGATGGTGCCGGCAAGTGATCCGAAGCTGCTCGCGCTGGTGGTGGTGGACGACCCGAAGGGATCGATCTACGGCGGCTCCGTCGCCGCCCCGGCATTCCAGAAGATCATCGGCTGGGCGGTGCCCTACTTCGGCATCAACCCGCGCTGAAGCCAACCCTCGGTGATCCGCCCGCGCCGGCAAGTACGCTCTTGGCGGGATGCGCTTGGCAGAGCTGATCGCCCAAACGCCGCCTGAGGCGGCGGGGGTGGAGGTGGTCGATCTCGCCTACGACCATCGCCGCGTGCGACCGGGGACGCTCTTCTTCTGCGTGCCGGGGATGAGGCGCGACGCGCACGAGCTCGCGCCCGAGGCGGCCGCCCGGGGCGCCGTCGCGCTAATCGTCGAGCGCGAGCTGGACCTGCCGCTACCCCAGGTCCTGGTTGCCTCCGTGCGCGCGGCGATGGGGCCAGTCGCCAGCCGCTTCTTCGGCGAGCCGACCGCAAGCCTCCAGGTGGTGGGCGTCACCGGCACCAACGGCAAGACCACGACCGCCTTCCTCGTGCGCGCGCTGCTCGAGGCTGCGGGGCGGCGGTGCGGCCTGCTGGGGACTGTCAAGCGCGTGATCGGCGGGGATGAGCGCGAGGTCGAGCGGACGACCCCGGAGGCGATCGACCTTCAGCGCGACCTGCGGGCGATGCTCGATGCGGGTGACCGCGCGTGTGCGATGGAGGTCTCATCCCATGCGCTGGCGCTGCATCGGGTCGACGGCGTGCGCTTCGCCGCGGCGGTCTTCACCAACCTGACGCGCGATCACCTCGACTTCCACGGCACGATGGAGGCGTACTACCAGGCCAAGCGGCGGCTGTTCACCGAGCTTGCGCCGGCCGTGGCGATCGTCAACGTCGACGACCCCTACGGCGATCGGCTGGCTGCCGAGCTCGGCGGAGCGATCACGTACGGCCTCGAGCGCGAGGCGAGCTACCGCGCGCGCGACATGCGCACCGGGCTGCGCGGGTCGCGCTTCGTGGTCGAGGGGCCCGACGGCGCGGTTGAGCTGCGCTCGCCGCTCAGCGGCCGCTTCAACGTGCTCAACGTGCTGGCGGCGTTTGCCACCGCCCGGGCGCTCGGCGTTGAAACGGAGCTTGCTGCGCACGCGATCAGCCGTGCAGGCCAGGTGCCCGGGCGGATGGAGGCGGTCGACGAGGGGCAGCCGTTCGCGGTGCTGGTCGACTACGCCCACACCCCCGACTCGCTTGCGAACGTGCTGGCCGCCGCGCGCGAGCTCGCGCACGGCCGGGTGCATGTCGCCTTCGGCTGTGGCGGCGACCGCGACCGCGGCAAGCGGCCGCTGATGGGCGAGGTTGCCAGCCGGTTGGCCGATCGGGTGATCGTCACCTCTGACAACCCGCGCTCGGAGGATCCCGAGGCGATCATCGCCGAGATCCTCGCCGGCGCCGGCCCCGAGGCGATCGTCGAGCCGGACCGGCGCGCCGCGATCGAGGCGCTGATCGCGGGGGCGGCACCCGGCGATGTGGTCGTGATCGCCGGCAAGGGCCACGAGCAGGGGCAGGAGTTCGCCGGCGGGCGAAAGGTGCCGTTCGACGATGTGGCCGTCGCGCGCGAGGTTCTGCGCGGGGCGGCGGTGGGCGCGGGCTCCGGACGCTGATGCGTGGATGGACGCCCGAGCTGGTCGCGGCGGCGGCCGGCGCCGATCTGATCGCCTCCGGCTCGGCCGCGGGCGGTCCTGCGCGCGTGTGCGTGGACTCGCGGGAGTTGCGAGCAGGCGATCTGTTCGTCGGCCTGGCGGGCACGCGCGTGCACGGCGGGCGGTTTGTCAAGGCCGCGCTCGAGGCGGGCGCCTGGGGGGTGTTGAGCGAGCCGCCGTACGTCGAGGCGCCCGACCTCGGCGGGGGGGCGCGCCTGGCGGCCGCCGATCCGCTCGCGGCGCTGCATCGCCTTGCGCGGGCGTGGCGGCGCGAGCTGCGCGCCCAGGTCGTGGGCATCACCGGCTCAACCGGCAAGACCTCGACCAAGGAGCTGTTGCGGGCGCTGATCGCGCCCCACCGTCGAGTCGTCGCCTCGCGCGCCAACCGCAACACCGAAGTCGGTCTGCCGCTGGAGCTGCTCGCGGCGCCGCCGGACACCGAGGTGCTGGTGTTGGAGATGGCGATGCGCGGGCCCGGCCAGATCGCCGAGCTCGCCCGCATCGCCGAGCCGGACGTCGGCGTGATCGTCAGCATCGGGCCGGTGCACCTCGGGCTGCTCGGCAGCCTTGAGGCGATCGCCGCCGCCAAGGCGGAGCTGATCGCCGCGCTTGCGCCCGGCGCGACCGCGATCGTGCCCGCCGGCGAGCGGCTGCTTGCGCCGCATCTACGCGCGGACGTGCGCACGGTGCGCTTCGGCGACGGCGGCGACGTGCGCCTCGCCGCGGTCGACGGTCGGCGCGTGTCGATCGCCGCAAGCGGCGAGCCCCTCGGCGCCGAGAGCACAACCATCGAGCTTGAGCTGAGCTTCACGCAAAGCCACCTGCGACACGATCTGTTGGCCGCGGTGGCGGCGGCGCTGGCGATCGGGGTGAGGCCCGGCGGTCGGGTCGAGCTTGAGCTGGGCGCCGGGCGTGGGCGGCGGATCGAGGTTCGGCTGCCGTCGCGTCCCGGCCGGCCCGCGGGGCGGCTGCTGCTGATCGATGACTGCTACAACGCCAACCCGATGTCGATGCGAGCGGCGCTCGAGGACCTGGCGGCGACCTCCGGCGCCCGTCGCGTCGCGGTGCTCGGCGACATGCTTGAGCTGGGAGGAGATGGCGAGCGCTACCACGCCGAGCTCGGCGAGCAGGCCACCCGCGCCGGGGTTGGCGTGCTCGTTGCGGTGGGGCCGCTGGCTGCGGTCGCAGGGGAGCGCTTCCGGGGCGAGCTGCATCGCGCCGCCGACGCGGCCGAGGCGGCCGAGCTCGTGCCGCGACTCGTGCGCGCGGGCGATGTCGTGCTGGTCAAGGGCTCGCGCGCGGTCGGGCTCGAGCGCGTCTGCGAGGCGCTGCTTGCGTGGGGGCGCTGCGGCGGGGATCGCGCGGCCGGCCACCCTTCCGGCTCGGATCGCGCGGCCGGCTCGGATCGTGCCGCGGGCGGGGCGGGGGCCTCGGATCACGCCGCTGCCAAGGCGGCGGGCACGGAGCGGCGCGGAAGCGGCGGCGTGCCCGGCTGCCTCAGATGACCGCCTCGGAGTCCGGACGGGTCCTGATCGCGGGCACGGCGGCGCTGCTTCTGTGCCTGTTCCTCAGCCCCCGCTTCATCGAGTTCTTGCGCCAGCGGGAGTTCGGCCAGACCATCCGCGAGGAGGGGCCGCAGGGGCACCAGGCGAAGGCCGGCACGCCGACGATGGGCGGGATCATCATCCTGATCGCCTTCGCAGTCCCATACCTGCTGCTGTCCACGCGCGACTGGGAGTCACTCGGCGTGTTCGGCACCGCGATCGCCTGCGCGCTGCTCGGATTCGCCGACGACTACACGAAGATCGTCAAGCGCCGCTCGCTGGGGCTGCGCGCGCGCACGAAGCTGGCGGTGACGATCGCGATCTCGATCGGCCTCTGGCAGGTGGCGCGCCATGCCGGCCTGTCCTCGACCATCCGCCTGCGCTTCGTCGACATCAGCGTCGACCTCGGGCCGTTCTACCCGGTTTTCATCTACCTCGTGCTGGCGGGGACGACGAGCGCCGTCAACCTCACCGACGGGCTCGACGGGCTGGCGGCCGGCTGCGCGGCGATCGTGTTGTTCGCCTACGTTGGCATCACCTTCATCACGCCGGGCGAGCACGACCTTGAGCTGGCCGCCGCATGCCTGGCGGGAGCGTGCATCGCCTTCCTCTGGTTCAACAGCTTCCCCGCCAGCATCTTCATGGGGGACACCGGCTCGCTCGGCCTCGGCGGCGCGATTGCGGCGCTCGCGGTGATGACCAACACCGAGGTGCTGCTCGTGGTGATCGGCGGCATCTTCGTGATCGAGGCGCTGTCGGTCCTGATCCAGGTCTTCTCCTTCCGCATGTTCCGCAAGCGCGTGTTCCTGATGGCGCCGATCCACCACCACTTCGAGCTGAAGGCGTGGTCGGAGACGAAGATCATCCTGCGCTTCTGGATCATCGCGGCCGCGTGCGGCGCGATTGGCTTCACCGTCTACCAGCTGTCGATCAAGCCGTGAAGCCGCGGCCGCCGCTACCTGCGGGTCCGTTCCTGGTGCTCGGCCTCGCGCGCTCCGGGAGCGCGATCGCACTGGCGCTGCGCGCCCGCGGGGAGGAGGTGATCGGCTGTGATGCGGGCGCGCGCGACGATCCGCGGCTGCGCGAGACGGCGGGGAGGCTTGCGGCGGCGGGCGTCGAAGTACACCTCGATGCGTCGGGCGAAGCTCTTGCCGCCAACGCCGGGACGCTCGTCAAGAGCCCCGGCGTGCCCCAGTCGGCGCCTGCCGTGGCGGCCGCGCGCGCGCACGGCGTGCCTGTGGTCGGCGAGCTGGAGCTGGCCTGGCGGCTGCTTCGGAACGAGTTCGTCGCGGTGACCGGGACGAACGGCAAGACCACGACGACCGAGTGGATCGGACACATCCATCGCGTCGCCGGAGCACCGGTGGCGGTGGCGGGCAACGTCGGCACGGCGCTGTCCGCCCTGATCGGCACGATCCCGGCCGATGCAACCGTGGTCTGCGAGGCATCGTCGTTCCAGCTCGAGGATGCCGAGCGCTTCGCTCCGGAGGTGGCCCTGCTGCTGAACATAGCCCCCGACCACCTCGATCGCCACGGCAGCTTCGAGGCGTATGTGGCCGCCAAGCTCCGAATCTTCGCCCATCAGGACGCGGGCGATTTGGCAATCGTCCCGGACGGGCTCGAGCTGGCGCTGCCGGGAGGCGCGCGCCGGCTGCGCTTCGGCAGCTCCGCGAGCGCCGCGCTGCGGCTCGAGCGGGGCCGCCTGCGCTGGCAGGGCAGTGAGCTGCTCGATCTCCGCGAGCTGCAGCTCCCCGGTGAGCACAACGCCCAGAACGCGATGGCCGCCGCCGCCGCCTGCCTTGGGCGGGGGTTGGCGCCCGACGCCGTCGCCGAGGGGCTGCGCACCTTCGCCGGGGTGCCGCACAGGCTCGAGCTGGTCGCCGAGCGCGGCGGCGTGCGCTACGTCAACGACTCGAAGGCGACGAACGTCGCAAGCACGGTGGTCGCGCTGCGCTCCTACCCGGGCGGCGTCCACCTGATCGCGGGTGGCCGCGGCAAGGGCCAGGACTTCGCTGCCCTGAGAGGGTTGGTGGCGGAGCGCTGCCGGGCCGTCTACCTGATCGGGGAGGACGCAGCCGCGCTGCGCGCCGCGCTGGCAGGCAGCGGCGCGGAGCTGCTCGAGGCCGGGGACCTCGAGACGGCGCTGTCGCTGGCGCGCGCTCGCGCCCGTGCGGGCGAGGTGGTGCTGCTCTCGCCCGCCTGCGCAAGCTATGACCAGTACCGGGACTTCGAGGCGCGCGGCGAGCATTTCCGGGCGCTGGTGGAGGATGCGTGAAGCGCCGCGCAGCGCAGCCGCCGATCGAGCACCGGCTGCTGATGACCGCGACCCTCTGCCTGCTCGCGTTCGGCGCGGTGATGGTCTACAGCGCCTCCTCGCCGATCGGCGTGCTCCAGGGCAGCCGCTACGGGACGGGCGAGTTCATTCGCTACCTCGCGTTCGGCGCGATCGGCGTGATCGCGATGCAGGTGTTGGCGCGCCGCGGCCTCGAGCTGATCTCAGGCCGGCCGACGAGCCTGCTGCTGGTCGGCTCGCTACTGCTGCTGGCGCTCGTGCTGGCCCCCGGCTTCGGCGTGGCGGTCAACGGTGCGCGCCGGTGGCTGCACTCCGGCCCGATCCAGTTCCAGCCCTCAGAGCTGGCAAAGCTCGCGCTTGTGCTCTGGCTGGCGCGACACCTGGCGGAGAACCCCCGGCTGCTGCGGGCCGGGTTCAGACGGGCGCTTGCGCCCGTGGCCGTGGTTGCCGGCCCCGCCTGCCTCCTGATCGTGCTCGAGCCCGACCTGGGGACGACGCTTGTGATCCTCTTCACCCTGGCGGCGTTGCTGATCGCCGCCGGGATCCCGATCCGCCACCTGGCGCTGGCAGCGGCGATCCTGGCTGTGGTGTTCGGCGCGCTGGTGCTGGCGCGCCCGTACGAGCTGGCGCGCCTGAGCTCGTTTCTGCACCCCTGGTCGGTGCGCTCGACGGCTGGCTTTCAGGAGGTGCAGGGGCAGATCTCGCTCGGCTCGGGTGGCCTGTTCGGCGTCGGCCTCGGCCAGGGAGTCCAGAAGATCTACTACCTGCCCGAGGCGCAGACCGACTTCATCCTCGCCGTGATCGGGGAAGAGCTCGGCGTGGTGGGCGTGCTCGTGGTGATCGTGCTCTATGGGATGATCGGCTACGCGGGTCTGCGCACCGCCCGCCGCGCCCGCGACCCCTACGCAAAGTTGTTGGCGACGGGGCTGACGTCGCTGATCCTCTGTCAGGGGATCGTGAATTTGTTCGTCGTGCTGGGGATCGCGCCGCTGACCGGGGTGCCGCTGCCGTTCATCTCCTACGCTCCAACCAACCTGTGCGTGATGCTCGCCTCGGTCGGGCTGCTGTTGAACATCTCCCGCCGCGAAGCGGCGGGGCTGCGCGCGCTCGACGGCGGCCGCCCGCGCGCGGCGGGGATGCGGGCTGGGCGCGGGATGGCGCGCGGACGTATGACCGACCGCCGGCACGCGCCGACGGCGCAGGCGGCGGAGCGTGAGCGGACCGCTGATCGTGATCGGCGCCGGCGGGACCGCCGGGCACGTCGTGCCGGCGCTGGCGGTGGCAGACGCGCTGCGGGCTGACGGCGCGCAGGTCGTGTTCGTCGGCGGCGAGCGCGCCGAGCGCGAGCTGGTGCCGGCCGCCGGCTACCGGCTGGAGAAGCTGCCGGTTGCGGGCTTGCCGCGGAGGGCGCCACTGCGGGCCGCGCGCGCGGCGCTGATCGAGGCGCGGGCGGTGGCGCTGGCCAGGGCGCTGCTCCGCCAGCTCGCGCCGGCCGCCGTCCTCGGCTGCGGCGGGTATGTGGCGGCGCCGGTGGGGCTCGCCGCGGTGCTCGTCCGCGCACCGCTCGTGCTGGCCGAGGCCGACAGTCACCTCGGACTAGCCAACCGACTGCTCGCGCCGTTCGCGCGGCGCGTGTGCCTGGCGTTCCCGATCGCCGGCCGCGACGGCGCCCGCTACCGGGTCACCGGTCGGGCGGTGCCGCCCCCCGCGCGCGATCGCGCGGCCGCGCGCGCTCGCTTCGGGATCGGCGAGCACGAGACGTGCGTGCTCGTGTTCGGCGGCTCGCTCGGCGCGCGCTCGATCAACATGGCGGCGCTCGAGGCGTTCGCGGACGCGGACTTCCACGTGCTGCACGCGGCCGGCGAGCGTAACCTCGCGCAGCTGCGGCCACCCGGCCCCCACTACGACCTGCGCGGATATATCGGCGAGTTCGCCGAGGCGCTATGCGCCTGCGATCTGGTCGTCGCCCGTGCCGGCAGCTCGGTGTTTGAGATCTGCGCCGCCGGCAAGCCGTCGGTGCTGATCCCCTACCCGCACGCGACCGCCGACCACCAGCGTCAGAACGCGCGGCATCTCGAGCGCGCCGGGGCGGCCGTGGTCATCCCCGACGAGGAGCTGAGCGCCAGTCGGCTCGCGCAGGAGGTGGCGCGGCTGCTGTCCGACCCGGCCGCGCTCGAGGCGATGGGACGGGCGGCGGCGAGCCTCGCTCGGCCCCAGGCGGCACACGAGATCGCCGCCGAGGTGCTGGCCGTCGCGCGGGCCGCCTGAGCCCGCAATCCGCCGGAGCCCGCCCGCAGGGCGCCGAAGGTAGCGTGCGGCGCTCGGGGTGGCTAGGAGCCCGCGCCGATACCGCCGGCTGTACGCTGGCGCTCGATCCAGCGCTCGAGCGCAGGGCCGCTCTCGACCGTGGCGATCAGCGCGTAGCGCGCCCCCGGGCCATGGTGGTAGCCGCCGTGGTAGAGCCACTGGGAGTCGACCACGATCTGCTGGTATTTGGGCAAGGGGATGCGGACCTCGGTGCTCACGTCGAACTCCTGCTGGCGGACGATCAGGCAGCTCGTGCGATCGTCGGTGAGCTCGAGCCAGACGCGCACGGCCCAGCCGTTGGTCTCGGGGTTGGCGTTGTTGTTGTTGTCGAGGTGCAACCCCCAACGGCACTCCCGGAGCGTGTTCGGCGCCATCCGCAGCAGTTGCACGCGGCCGACGCGGGCGCCGATCGACTCGAGCCAGGCCACGATCGTGGGGCACCTCTCGGCGTTCTCGGTCCACTGCGCCTCGAGGTCGTTCTTGCCATACCTGCCGGCGGGCACGAGCTCGACCTTGCCGCTGGCTGACTTGATCGGCGCAAAGAACGTGTGCGGGTCGGTCTCGTAGGTCGTGTAGGTGAGGCCCTCCCACTCTGCTGGGGGGATCTCGGCGTCCCGGTAGCGGCCCAGGTCGAGCCATCCGCCCGCCTGCATCAAGATCGGCATCCGGTAGTGGGCGGTATCCGTCCGCGGCAGCTGCTGAGCCGGACGCAGGCCCGTGGCACGCAGCAACCGCTTGGTGTGCTCGTTCTTCAGCGCTTCGGCCAGCGCGCTCATCCTCTCTCCTCCTCTGGGAGCGCCACGCCCGTGCGATCGAGCGCGCCGATCGCAGGTTGGGTGACGTACGCTCGGATCGGCGATTGGTCACCGCACAGTCTACGGGCAGGACGGCGGTCGGGGGGAGGGGCGCGAGAATGGGAGAATGGTAGGCGGAGCTCCCCCGGCGCGAGGATCGATGCAAGAGCCAGCTCACGCCGCCGCCCGTAGCGCGGCCTTCGCAACGAACGCAAACGCTGCCCCATGGGCCGGTCGGCGGCTGCACTTCGTGGGCATCGGCGGCGCGGGGATGAGCGGCCTCGCGCTGCTTGCCGCTCGGCTCGGGGCAAGCGTCAGCGGCTCAGACCGCGCGCCCTCGAGGTACCTCGAGCGGCTGCGGCAGGCGGGGATCGAGCCCGCGATTGGGCACGATCGGGCGAACGTCCCGCCGGGCGCGGAGATCGTCTACTCGACCGCGGTCCCGGCGGACAACCCGGAGCGTGCGGCGGCACGCGCCGCCGGCGCCCGCGAGCTTCATCGCGCGCAGCTGCTGGCGCAGATCGCCGCGCTGAAGCGCTGTCTGGCGGTCACCGGCACGCACGGCAAGACGACCACGAGCGGGATGCTCGTGCAGATCCTCAAGGGCTGCGGGATGGACCCCGCCTACCTCGTCGGCGGCGAGCTGATCTCGACCGGCGCAAACGCGGGCTGGGGGGAGGGTGAGTGGATCGTGGTCGAGGCCGACGAGTCGGATCGCTCGCTGCTCGAGCTCTCGCCCGAGATCGCCGTCTTGACCAGCGCCGAGCTGGATCATCACACGACCTACGCCTCGCTCGAGCAGCTGCGCGCGACGCTCGCCGAGTTCATGGCGCAGGCCGGCTCGCGGGCGGTCGTCTGGGACCGAGCGGAGCTGCGCGCGCTGTGCCCCGGCGGCGGCGTTCCCTACGACGCCCACGACGTGCGCCTCGACGAGCGCGGCGCTCGCTTTCGTTGGCGCGGGCTGGAGGTGCGGCTGAGCGTACCCGGGCGCCACAACGCGCTCAACGCCGCCGGCGCGCTGACCGCTGCGGCGCTCGCCGGCGCCGAGCCCGCGCGGGCGGTGCGCGCGCTTGCCGGATACGTCGGGGCCCGTCGCCGGTTCGAGCTGCTCGGGCGCACGCACTCCGGCGCGCTGGTCTACGACGACTACGCGCACCACCCGACCGAGGTGGCGGCGACGATCGCGGCGGCCCGCTCGCGCGTTCGCGGGCGCCTTGTCGCCGTCTTCCAACCGCACCTGTACTCGCGCACGCGCGCGCTCGCCGCGGAGTTCGGCGCCGCGCTGGCCAGCGCCGACCTGTGCGCGGTGCTCGATGTCTACGGGGCGCGTGAGCGTCCCGAGGACTTCCCGGGCGTGAGCGGACTGGAGATCGCGCGCCACGCCGCCGAAGCGGCCGGCGGCAGGACGGTGGCCTGGCTGCCACGCTTTGCGCAGGCGCGCGCGTTCCTCGCTGACACGCTCCGGGAGGGCGACCTTTGCTTGGTGATGGGCGCGGGCGATGTCGACGCGCTTGGGCGCCTGCTGGTCGAAGGCGGCTGAGCGGGCGCTCCGCAAATTTCCGCCATCCACCGGGCCGGCGGTTGAAACCGCACGGCGCCTGGGATGTATAGAGCGGGTGCCGGCAGGCTCTCGGCCCGCTCCCTTCTTAGCGGTGGGCGGCGCGCGTACCGATGCTTGACTTCAGAAAATATAGCGACTACAATCGGGTATGTTTGAGTAGCGGGCGTGCGCCCGGAGCCGCTCGCACAGCTCCCTCATCCCCTCGGCGTCGGCGCGATCCCGCGCGGGCGCGCCAACGGAAACGGAAGTAGATGTCAGTAACGGAACTGCAGGAACTCGAAGAGATCAAGGGACTCATCGCGCGGGGTCAGCAGCTGGGCGTGTTGACCTACGCGGACGTGGCGGCGGCCGTTTCCGAGCTTGATCTCGACGAGGCGGACCTCGAGGAGCTGCACGGCTTCCTCGAGCGAGCCGAGATCGAGCTGGTCGAAGAGGTGGACCCGGCCCTCGCGGAGGCGGAGGTTGAGCGCGCTCCCGACAAGCGGGGGCGGCGCAAGGTGAAGACCGCGCTCGACCTCAAGCCGGACATGACGACCGACTCGTTGCAGCTGTTCCTGAAGGACATCGGGAAGGTCCGGCTGCTCACCGCCCAGGAGGAGGTCGACCTCGCCAAGCGGATCGAGCGGGGCGACCTCGACGCCAAGCAGAAGATGGTCGAGTCGAACCTGCGCCTGGTCGTCTCGATCGCAAAGAACTACCGCAATCAGGGGCTGCCGTTCCTGGATTTGATCCAGGAGGGCACGCTCGGCCTGGTGCGGGCGGCGGAGAAGTTCGACTACCGCAAGGGGTTCAAGTTCTCCACGTACGCCACCTGGTGGATCCGGCAGGCGATTGCGCGCGCGCTGGCGGACAAGGCGCGCACGATTCGGATCCCCGTGCACGTGGTCGAGAAGCTCAACAAGATCGGCCGTGCCGAGCGCAAGCTCGTGACCGAGCTCGGGCGCGAGCCGACCGCCGAGGAGATCGCCGAGGTCACGGGGATCGAGCCCGAGGAGGTCGACTCGATCAAGCGCTCGGCGCAGGCGCCGGTCTCGCTGGAGAAGCCTGTGGGCGACGAGGAGGAGTCGGAGTTCGGCCAGTTCATCGCCGACGAGCGCGCCGAATCTCCCTATGAGCGCGCGGCGGAGATCCTCACCAAGGAGGCCCTGCGCGAAGCGCTCGAGAACCTCTCCTACCGCGAGCGGCGCGTGCTCGAGCTGCGCTACGGCCTGGGCGGCGAGCATCCGCGCACGCTCGATGAGGTGGGCCGCACCTTCAACGTCACCCGCGAGCGGATCCGCCAGATCGAGAACCAGTCGCTGAAGAAGCTGCAGTCGCTCGCCGAGGCCCAGAAGCTGCGCGACGTCGCCTGAGCGTGGCCGGGCGGCGTCGGCCCGCCGGGCGGCCTCCGCCCGGCGGGCGCGCTCGGCCGATCGTCCAGCTTCGCTAGGCGGGCGCAGTCGAGAAGCGCAGCGCTGCCGATCAACTCCAGGTGTTCGACCTGCTCGAAGCGCTGCGGCTCCTGATCGAGAGCGACGGCTCCGACATCCACCTGAAGGCGGGCTCAAGGCCGATCTTCCGCGTGAACGGGCAGCTGATGCCGGTCGAGCGCTACCCCGAGCTGCGGCCCGAGGACACCCTCAGGGTGCTGCGCGAGCTGCTGGACGATCCGCACAAGCTCGCCGAGTTCGAGCGTGAGCACGAGGTCGACTTCGCCTACTCGGTGCCCGGTCTCTCGCGCTTTCGCGTGAACGCGTTCAGGCAACGCGGCAGCGTGTCGATCGCGGCGCGTGCGATCCCCTTCTCCGTGCGCACGATCGAGGAGCTTGGGCTGCCGCCGGTGATCCGGGAGCTTGCGGCCGAGGAGCGAGGGCTGATCCTCTTGACCGGCACCACCGGCTCGGGCAAGTCGACCACGCTCGCGGCGATCGTCGATCAGATCAACCGCACGCGCGCCCGGCACATCGTCACGATCGAGGACCCGATCGAGTACTTGCACTCGGATCGCATGTCGATCATCAACCAGCGCGAGGTGGGGATGGACACCGCCTCCTTCGCCCGGGCGATGCGACGGGTGCTGCGCCAGGACCCCGACGTGATCCTGATCGGCGAGATGCGCGATGAGGAAACCGTCCGCACAGCGCTGTCAGCCGCCGAGACCGGACATCTCGTGCTCTCCACCGTGCACACGCTCGACGCCCCGGAGAGCGTCAACCGAATCATCGACTTCTTCCCGCCGCATGAGCAGCACCAGGCGCGAGCGATGCTTGCGGGAACGCTCAGGGGCGTCGTCTCGCAGCGGATGGTGCCGAGCGCCGATCGCAGCGGACGCGTGGTGGTCTGCGAGGTCCTGCGGATGACCGGCCGCGCGCGGGAGATGATCCTCGACCCCGAGCAGACTGGGCGCCTGCGCGAGGTGATCGCCGAGGGCGCCTACTACGGCATGCAGACCTTCGACCAGGCGCTGCTCGCCCACTACCAGGCCGGCAGGGTGACGCTCGAGGACGCGCTCAAGGCCGCCTCGAGCCCCCATGACTTCAAGCTGCTCGTCGCGGCCGGCGGGCGGACTGCCACCTCGATGGATGATCTGCGCGGCTCAGATCAGCCCGAGCGCTCGGCGCCCGGCCACGGCCACGTCGGCGGCGACGACCGCGAGCCCTCCGTGGCAGCGGATGGCGGCCACGATGAGGGCGTGCGCTCGCCGAGGGAGCGCGCCCTGGCTGTCAGTGCGCGCGCACAGCGGGTTGCGCCGCCGGCGGTGCCGCCGCCCGGGCCGACGGTCTCGGTGCCGCCCCCCGGCTCGCCTCGCTGATGCCGCCCGGCTCGTCTTGCTGATCGCTCGCCGGCCCGTCTTGCTGATTGTCGCCCAGCCCAGCTCGCTGATCGCCGCCTGACGCTGTGCTTCAGTTCGTGAAGCATGGCGGTAGAATCAAAGTGACGATGGATGCGAAGGATCCATGTCCGGTGTGCCGGACCGCCGAGATCGTCTGCGGCAAGTGGACGCTGCTCGTGATCAGGGACCTCGCAGCCGGGCGCACCCGTTTCTGTGAGCTCGAGCGGTCGCTCAAGGGGATCAGCCCACGCACGCTCTCGCTGCGCCTGCGCGCGCTCGAGGAGGAGGGCATCGTCGAGCGCCATACCTTCCCCGAGGTGCCGCCTCGGGTTGAGTATGCGCTGACCGAGAAGGGGCGGGCACTGCTGCCGCTGATCGAGGACATGCGTGCGTACGGCGAGCGCTGGCTTGGCGGCTGTGAGCGGCAGCAGGACGGGCGCGCCGCGGAGGGAGCGGCCGGCGAGCCGCTTGAGGCGGCGGTGCTGGCCTGAGACAGGACGATGCGGGTGGCCGTCGCCGCCGACGAGCGCGTGGGGGTGGCCGACCGCCTCGAGGAGGAGCTGCGCAGGCGCGGCCACGAGCCGATCCCGCACGGGGCGCTGGCGGCGGACGAGCGATCCGACTGGGCGTGGGCAAGCGAGGCCGCGGCCCGCGACGTCGCTGAAGGGCGCGCCGAGCAGGCGATCGTCGCATGCTGGACCGGGACGGGGGCCTCGATCGCCGCCAATAAGGTCCCGGGCATCCGCGCTGCGCTCTGCGGCGACGCCCAGACGGCGGCGGGCGCGCGTCGCTGGAACGATGCCAACGTGCTCGCGCTCAGCCTGCGCGCGACCTCCGAGGCCGAGCTTGCCGAGATCCTCGACGCGTGGTTCGCAACGCCCGCCAGCGATGAGCGCGGCGACGTCGAGAACGTGGCCCACCTCGCCGCGATCGAGCGCGGCTGAGCGCCGCCAAGCCCCGGCTTTGGATCAAACCGCGGCTTGAGCGCCGCCAAGCCCGGCGTTGGCGGCGCGCGCGAGCGGGGATGCGGCGGGGAGGATGATCGGCGGCGGCGCAGAATCCCCAGGACGGTGCGCAACGCGACCCTGCACGGCATCCTCGAGAGCTTCGTCGGCGATGCCGCACTCCAGCTCAGCGCGGCGACCGCCGGCGGTGAGGAGCTCCCCTTCGAGCTTGTCGAAAGCCAGCCCGGCCGCCGCGGCCGCGCCCCGCTCTACTGCTACCGGCCGCTGACCGGCGCGTTCATCGCCGAGCGGCTCGGCCGGCTGGCGGCGCTGCCGAGCTATGCGCCGGCGCTGCGGGCGCTCGCCGAGGCCGAGGGAACCGGCTCGTATTTGCGGCTGCGCGGGGAGCAGCGGATTCCGGCGCTGGCACGCGAGCGCGGCGAGCGGGCGCTGCGCCTGTTCTTGACGAGGGTGTTCGAGGAGCGCAGCCAGTTCGCGCTTGAGCCGGGGCGGTTCGAGGCCGCCTACGCGGAGCTCGAGCATGCCCTCTACGCGGGTCGCGGCGTGGCCACGGTGATCGCGCCGCTGCTGGGGATCGCGCTCGACCCGCGCACCAGCGAGCTGCCGATCGGCGAGGGCCTCTCGCTCGTCGCCGGGCGGGCGCTGCCGGACGCCCCGCCGGAGGCGATCCACGCCGCGGGCGAGGAGCCGAACGTCTTGGCGGTCCTGAGGGTCGTGCAGGAGCCGGCTTCGCCCGCGCCCGTGGCGCAGGCGCGGCTGCGCTTCCGTCGGCTGCTGAGCGCGCTGCGCCTATACGAGCGCGGGGGGTACGCGCTCGGGCCGCTTGCCTGGGCACGGCTGGAGGAGGGGCCGTGGCGGATGGTGCCGCTCTGCTCGAGCGGCCGGCCGCGGCTGCTGACGCTGATCCGTGCTGCTCAAGAGGATGAGCTTCGCGGCTTCTGCAACCTGGTTGCGCGCCGGCTGCCCGGATCCGGCGAGGTCGCCTGGGCGCTGGCGCGCTTTGAGATGGGCTGCGAGCGGCTGGCCCCGTTCGAGGCGCTGAGCGACTACCTGCTGGCCTTGCGCGCGCTGCTCGAGCCGGAGGGACCGGCGAGCGGGCTGCTGGCGCAGCGCCTGGCGGTGCTGTGCGCCGAGCCGCCGCGGCGTGCGGCGCTGGCGGCGCGCGCCGCCGAGGCGGTGTCGCTTGAGCGCGCGGTGATCGCCGGGTCCCTCGCCGCCCCGGAGGCTGCCGAGAGCCTTGTCGAGGAGCTCGGCGAGCACCTGCGGGCGCTGCTGCGCGACGTGCTCTGCGGACATCTGCCACCCGACCTGCGGCTTTTGGCCGATGAGCTGCTCGAGGATGCACTGACGGCAGCCTGAGCCGAGGCACAGCGTGACGGCCTGACGGCGCGGTAAAGGGCTGCGCCAAGCCGCCGCGCCCTGTCAGCAGACGACCTCGGCGAGCATCCGCTCGCGCTCGTCCGCCGAGGCGAACAGGTAGCGCACAATCGCCGCCAGCCCCGCGAGATCGTGGACGTCATCGTCCAGTTGGGGCACGAGGATCAGCGGCTGGCCATCGAGCTGCTCGCGCAGTCGCTCGACGTTGCGCGCGTCGCGCCGCGCCAGGACGTGGTAGTCATGCAGGTTCTCGAGCACCCGTGCGACCAGTGACGGCTCGAGCCTGCCGGAGAGCAACTCGGCGAGCTGGCTTGGCTCGGCAGGCAGCGGCAGCTCGTGGTGGACGCGGTTGACGATCACCCCGGCGAAGGGCAGCCCGCTCTCGCGCAGGGTCCGCCCGAACCAGATCGCCTCGTCGATCGGCTCGCTCTGCGCGGAGGTGACGAGCAGGAACGCTGTGCGCTCGGAGCGCAGCAGCCGCTCAACCTGAACTGCCCGGCGGCTGAAGTCCTCGGTCATGTCGCCGAGCAACGCGAAGAAGGTGGAGATCTCGGCCAAGACGTCGATCCCGGTCAACCTCCGCAACACGCTGAGCAGCGGGGAGGCGCCGCGCCCCAGCGCCCGCACGCCGGCGCCCGCCGGCCGCACGAAGGTGCGCATCGCGCGCCCATCGAGGAAGGCCGTCAGCCGCCCCGGGGCGTCGAGGAAGTCAAGCGCGTTCCGCGACGGCGGGGTGTCGAGCACGAGCAGGTCGAAGCGATCCTCGCAAGCCAGGTCGTAGAGCTTGGCGATTGCCGTGAACTCCTGCGAGCCGGACACGGCGCTCGACAGCTGCGCATAGATGCGGTTGCGCTTGATCGCGTGCGCGCGCCCCGGATCGGGGGCGATCCGCTCGATCAGCTCATCGAAGGTCCGCTTCGGATCGAGCATCATCGCCCACAGCTCGCCGCGGACCGGGCCGAGCCCCTCCACCCGCAGGCGCCGCGGTGCCACCCGCCGCGGCTCGTTGCACAGCTCCTCGAGGCCGAGCGCGTTCGCAAGCCGCCGCGCGGGGTCGATCGTCACCACCGCGACCTTGGCGCCGCGCGCCGCCATCCCCAGGGCAATCGCCGCCGCGCTGGTCGTCTTGCCGACGCCGCCGGCGCCACCGCAGACGCAGATGCGCTTGCCCTCGAGCAGCGCGGCGATGCTCATCTCGTCCGACGCCTGCGCGGGGATGTGACCAGCGCCTGCTCGAGCACGTCGGCGAGCTGCTCGAGCTCGCCGCGCCCGACGTGCTCAGCGAACAGATACGGGAGCTCGAGCAGCGGCGCGCGCAACCCGCGCGCAAGGCGAGCGGCCTGCTCGGTTTGCGCGAGCGTGCGGGCGTGCGCGGAGAGCGCTGCGCGCAACGCGCCACGCGCGCCGGGCGGCGCCGAGTCGGCGGCCAGCTCGGCGAGCCGCTGCGCATCCTCCGCGTCGAAGCGCTGCGGGTAGCGCGCGTTGACGATCGCAACCGCCAGCGCCAGGCCGCTGTCCCGCATCTCCCGCTCGAGCGCCAGCGTCTCGTTGACCGCCATCTCCTCAAGCGTGCAGACGGCGACGAGGGCCGTCTGCGCGGGGTCCTGGAGGGTGGCGGCGATCTCCTGCCCGAGCTGCGCGATCGGGCCGACTCGCGCGATCTCCGCAAACGTCCGCGGAGTGCGGAGCAGTCCGATCCCATGGCCGGTCGCGGGGGCGTCAACCAGCACCAAGTCATACGGCTCGGCCCCGCTCGTGCGCCGCCGCGGCTGGGCGAGCTCCCACAGCTTGCCGACTGAAAGCAGCTCGCGCATCCCCGGGGTTGCCATCGCAAACGCCTGGAAGAGGCGGCTTGAGCCGAGCGCTGACCCAAGCGGGCCCGCCTTCAGCCGCAGGTACTCCTCCATCGCTCGCTGGGGGTCGATCGAGATCGTGAACAGCCCCGGCGCGAGCTCAACCTCCTCGAACTGGCCGACCGGCCGCTCGAAGGCGCGCTGGACGCGCTCCTGGCCGGCCAGCTCGGCGACGATCGTGCGCACCCCATGGCGCGCCGCGAGCAGCCCGAGCGCGGTCGCCACGGTCGAGCGGCCGACGCCCCCCTTGCCGGTCACGAACACCAATCGGTGGTTGAAGAGATCCCGCACGAGCAGCCAACATAGCGACCTCCGCCTTCATCCACCCGGCGGCGCTGAGCCGGCGGGCGCGAAGGAATCCGCCGCTGCGCTGCGAATAAGAGAGGCGCAGATGCGCCTCCTGACGCTCCGGAGCCTGCCATGACCGCAACCGCGAAGGTGATCGCGTTCGCCAATCAGAAGGGTGGCGTGGCGAAGACCACGAGCACGCTCAACCTCGCGGTCGCCTTCGCCGAGGAGGGACACCGCGTCCTCTGCTGCGACATGGACCCGCAGGCCAACCTGACGATGTCGCAGGGGATCGACCCCGACAGCCTCGAGCAGTCGATGTACGACGTGCTCGTCCACGGTCTCCCGATCCGGGCTGTGATCCGCAGCCGTGAGGTCGACGTGGCCTGCGCTTCGATCGATCTGGCGGGGGCGGAGATCGCGATGTCGACGATGATCGGCCGGGAGCGGCGGCTGCAGAAGGCGCTCGCCGAGGTCGGAGGCGATTATGAGTTCATCTTCATCGATACGCCGCCGAGCCTCGGGCTCTTGACGATCAACGCGCTGACCGCGGCCCACCGCGTGATCGTCCCCGTCCAATGCGAATATCTGTCGATGCGCGGTCTCGTGCAGCTTCAGAACACGCTTGCGATGATCCGCGAGAACCTCAATCCTGACGTGGAGATCGAGGGGATCCTGCCGACGCTGGTGGACACGCGCACGCTGCACGCCAAGGAGGCGCTCGAGCTCTTGGAGGAGAACTTCGGCGAGCGCGTGTTCGCCTCGCGGATTCGCAAGACGGTGCGGTTCGCCGAGGCACCGGTCAAGGGGATGTCGGTCCTCAAGTACGATCCGGACGGTCTGGCCGCCCACGCCTACAGGCAGCTCGCCAAGGAGGTTCTCGCACATGCCCACCGGTAAGCGCGCGAGCATGCGCGAGGGGCCGCTGGCGGAGCTGTTTCGCAGGACCGCCGAGGACCTGGAGCAGGCCGGGGAGGGCGCCCGGCAGCCCGCCGACCGTCGGGCAGAGCGCGCCCGGGAGGCGGATCCGCTCGCGCCGGCCGGGGGCGGGGAGTCCACCGGGCGCCTCCGGGGCGCTGCGAGCGCCGCCGACGACCGGGGCGCTGAGGGGGCTGCGGGCGCCTCGGGTGCGGAGCCGCCCAACCACGCCCGAGGTGCTCAGTCCGGGGAGTCGACGCGCGGTGGGGAGGCCTCCCCGTCCGAGCGGCTGCGCCAGGTGTTCTCGCCGGAGATCCCCGAGATACCGCTTGATCTGCGCAGACGGCGGGGGACCTCAAGCGCTCCCGAGCCGGAGCGACCCGAGCCCGCCGCGCCCGCGCCCGCCCGCCCTGGGGGCCCCGGGCAGGGCGAAGCGCCCGCTCGCGCCGGGGGCGAGCCGGTCGAGCCCTGGCTTGAGGAGCTCCCTGAGCGGGCCGCTCCCGTCAGCCCGCCGCGGCCGGCTGGCACGCCGGTGCTGCGCGTCGTCGGTGTCGGCGGCGCCGGCGTGAACGCGGTCAACCGGATGGTCGAAGCGGAGATCGAGGGCGTCGAGTTTCTCGCCATCAACACCGACGTGCAGTCTTTGCAGCAGTCGGCTGCGGACCGGACGCTGCGCATCGGCGCCTCGCTCACGCGCGGACTCGGCTCGGGCTCGGACCCGGACGTCGGACGCGCCGCCGCCAAGGAGGCGCACGACGAGATCAAGGAGCTGCTGCGCGGCTCGGACATGGTCTTCATCGCCGCCGGCGCCGGCGGCGGCACCGGCACCGGCGCCGCGCCGGTGGTCGCGGAGATCGCACGCGAGGTGGGGGCGCTGACCGTCGGCATCGTCACGCGCCCGTTCCAATTCGAGGGCACGCGCCGGCGCGCTCAGGCGGAGGCGGGGATCGCGGCGCTGGGGGCTGCGGTCGACACGCTGATCGTGATCCCCAACAACCGCCTGCTGACGGTGCTTGACCGCGGCACCTCGGTGGTTGAGGCGTTCCGCGTCGCTGACGATGTGCTACGCCAGGGCGTGCAGGGGATCTCCGACCTGGTTACGCTGCCTGGGCTGATCAACCTCGACTTCGCCGATGTGCGCACGATCATGGCCGGAGCCGGCAGCGCGCTGCTCGGGATTGGGATGGGCACCGGCGAGCGCCGCGCGATCGACGCGGCCGAGCAGGCGGTCTCCTCGCCCCTGCTGGAGACGAGCGTGGAGGGCGCACGCGCGATCCTGCTGTCGATCACCGGCGGGCCGGACACATCGCTGTGGGAGGTCAATGAGGCCGCCAAGGCGGTCGCGCAGGCTGCCCACCCGGACGCGAACATCATCTTCGGCGCGATGATCGACGAGAAGCTCTCAGACCAGGTGTGGGTGACGGTGGTGGCGACCGGCTTCGGCGAGCGCCGCGTCCCGTCCGCGGAGGGGCCGCGCGCGACCGTCGGGTCCCCGCCGTTTGAGCCGGTGCGCGCCGAGCGGGTGGGCGAGCCGTCGCGGCGACGGCCGGAGCGCGAGCCCGCGGTCCACTTCGACGTGCCGGAGTTCGTGCCGCGGAGGTAGCCGGGCGAGCGTGCGCAAGCGCCCGCGCGGCGTCGTCGCGGCCGGCCATGAGCTGAGCGCCAGGGCTGGCGCCGACGTGCTGGCGCAAGGCGGCAACGCGGTCGACGCGGCGCTTGCCGCGATGCTGACGGCGATGAGCTGCGAGCCGCTTTTGACTGGCCTTGGCGCGGGCGGCTACATGCTCGTGCAGCGGCCCGGCGAGCGGCCGGCGCTGCTTGACTTCTTCGTCGAGGCCCCGGGGCGCGGCCCTGCGCGCGCGCCGACCGCCGCGCTGGTGCCGGTGGTGGTCTCATTTGGAGATGCCATCCAGGAGTTCCATGTTGGGGTCGCCTCCGCCGGCTGCTACGGGGTGCCTGCGGGGGTGTGCGCGGCCGCCGCGCGATTCGGGACGGTGCCGCTGGCCGAGCTGGCCGCGCCGGCGGCCGCGCTCGCCCGCCGTGGCGTGCCGCTGAGCCGCGAGCAGGCCTACGTGGTGCGGATCCTCGAGCCGATCGTCACCTCCACCCCTGAGTGCGCCGCCGTGTTCGCGCCGCACGGCAGGGTGCTCGGCGAGGGCGAGCCCGTGCGCCAGCCGGAGCTGGCGGCCGCGCTCGAGCGCCTCGGCGCGGAGGGCTCGGAGCCGTTTTATCGTGGCGAGATCGCGCGCGCCGTCGCCGACTGGGTGGGGGAGCGCGGCGGTGCGCTCGGGGAGGCCGACCTCGCCGCCTACCGGGTGCTGGAGCGCGAGCCGGTGACCGTCACCTACCGCGGACGCCAGGTGGCGAGCAACCCGCCGCCCTCGGCGGGTGGGATCCTGATTGCGCGAGCGCTCGCGCTGCTCGAACGCGGGCCGTCACCACCGTGCGCCGCGGCGCTGGCCGCAGTGATGCAAAAGGTGCAGCGCGAGCGCACGCCCGAGTTCTTGGCCGGCTTGGGAGAGCCCGGCTTCGCCGCGCGCTTCCTCGCGCCTAGGGGTCCCCTCGGCTCCACCACGCACATCTCGGCACTGGATGCGGCCGGCCTCGCCTGTGCCCTCACGTGCTCAAACGGCTCGTCCTCGGGCGTCATCGTGCCGGGCACCGGGGTCCACCTCAACAACATGCTGGGCGAGCAGGACCTCAACCCGCTCGGCTTCAATCGCCACCCGCCAGGTCGCCGGCTGCCGAGCATGATGGCGCCAACGATCGTCTCAGCCGGCGGCCAGGCCGAGCTCGTGCTCGGGAGCGCCGGCTCGAACCGGATCCGCTCGGCGATCCTGCAGACGATCGTGCGCGTGCTCGACGAGGGGCTGACGGCCGCCGAGGCCGTGCGCGCGCCGCGGCTGCACTTCGAGGATGGCGTCGTCTACGCCGAGCCCGGGATCGACACCCGCTCGCTGGAGGAATGTGGATGGCGGGTCGTCAGCTTCGGCGAGCCAAACCTCTTCTTCGGCGGCGTGCAGGCGGTGCAGCGTGACCGCGCCGGGAGCCTCTTCGGCGGCGGCGATCCGCGCAGGGGCGGCGCGGCCGTGGTGGTGGAGGGCTAGGCCCTCCTCCGCGCCCCGGTCCTATCTCCGTCGCGCTCGTTCACATCTTCGCCTCAAAGCGACCCCGGGCCGGCCTTTAGGGTTGCGCGAGCGATGCTCGCGCTCGCCGCCTCCGATCACGGCTTCACCACCCTGCGGGCGATCGTGCTCGGAGCGCTGCAGGGGCTCTCGGAGCTGTTCCCGATCTCGAGCCTCGGCCACACCGTGCTGTTCCCGACCTTGTTCGGCTGGCATCGGATCGTCGCCTTCCAATCGCGACCCGAGTCGCCATGGCTCGCCTTCATCGTCATGCTTCATGTCGGTAGCGCGATCGGCTTGCTGATCTACTTCTGGCGCGACTGGGCGGCGCTGATCCGGGCGTTCCTTCACACCCTCGCCAAGCGGCGGATCGAGACGCCGACGGAGCGACTGATCTGGCTGATCATCGTGGCCAGCATCCCGACCGGGCTGCTCGGCCTGGCATTCGAGCACGCCGCGCGAGTGGCCACCTCGAGGCCGGAGATAGCGGCGATCTTCTTGATCGTCAACGGCGTCGTGCTGCTCGCCGCGCAGCAGCTGCGGCGACGGGCTGCGCTGCGAGCGCTCGCCCGGCGCGAGCGGGGCGAGCGGCGAAGGGGGCGACCGCTCGAGGCGCTCAGCTACGGTGAGGCTGCGCTGCTCGGCGTCGCCCAGTCCGGCGGGCTGATCGCCGGCATCAGCCGTGACGGCATGGTGATGGCGACCGGTCTCGCACGGGGGCTGGGCAACGCCTCCGCGGCACGTCTGAGCTTCCTGATGGCGACGCCGATCATCCTCGCCGCCGGCCTCTACAAGATCCCCGATCTGACCGGGCCAAACGGGAACGGGATCCGCGGCGCGGCCGCGCTCGCGGCGCTCGTGGCGGCGGTCGTCTCGATCCTGACCGTGCACTTCCTGACGCGCTACTTTCAGCGCCGCAACCTGGTTCCGTTCGCGCTCTACTGCCTCGCCTTCGGGGCGGCGATGGTCGCCTACACCGCCTGAGGTCGCCGCCCTCTCTGAGGCCGCCTCCTCTCTGCGGACGCCCGCGCCGTCCAAGGTCGGTGCGAGCGGCCACTGGCCGCTCAGCTGGCGCTGCCGCCGAAGCGGACCTTGCCGTTGGACATCGCCCGCTCATGCGCGTGCTCGGCGAGCTGGAGCCGCTCGAGCGCCGCGCGCAGCAGCCGGCCCAGCAGCCTCAGGCGCGCGTTCTCCGAGCGCAGATCGAGCAACCCCTGCTTGGCGTCGAGCCCGAGGTCCACCGTTGCCGCCATCTCGTAGGCGCCGAGCCGCTCGAGCTCGGCCCCGTCCGGCTCGCGACCGGTTGCCTGGCGGAGCAGCTCGCCGTAGCTTGCGCGGGCCGCCTGCGCCACCTCCGGGTCAGAGCGCTCGCCGCGATCCTCGACGAACTCGACGACCGCCGCGGGGTAGGGGAGATGGCCCTGGCGCTCCAGAATCCGGATCGGGCGCGTGCCGACCGCGAGGATGTCCATCTCCCCGTCATCCGTGCGCTCGAGCACGCGATCGATGCGGCACGCGCAGCCGATCTCCCGCAGCCCCCCCTCGGACAGCCAGACGATCCCGAACTCGCCGTCGGAGGCCAGGCACCGCTCGATCATCGTCTTGTAGCGCTGCTCGAAGATGTGCAGCGGCACGACCTCGCCGGGGAGCGCGACGATCCCGAGCGGGAACAGGGGGAACTCGTTGACGGCGCTGCTCACGCGACCGAGTTTAGGTCGGACGGACCGGCGGCTTGCGCGCGCTCAGCAGCAGGTTGTAGAACAGCCTTGGCGGCAGCAGCGGCTCGAGCAGACGTTCATCGAGGCGCTGCAGCGCCAGGTAGCCGTAGAACGCGTACTGGCGCCAGAGCATCGGCACATCGGCGGGGTGCGCGCTCGCCTCCAGCGCGCGGTTGAACCATCCGAACCAGTTCGCCAGCAGCTCCTCGCCGCGCACCCGGACATCGGCGAAGCCGGCGCGACGCGCATGCGCGGCGAGCTGCCCGGGTGCGAAGGCATGGATGTCGACGACGTGCTCGAGCTCATGGCCGGAGTGCTCGGGCGAGTCGGGAGCGCACGGCGCCGGTGCCGGCCGCGCGCGCAGCAGCGCCCGCCAGGCGGGGGCGAGCGCCCCGGCGAGGCTCTTCGGCAGCCGCGCGAGCCGGTCGCCGAGCCGGGAGGGCTCGCCCGCGAACAAAAGCCGCCCTCCCGGTCGAAGCACGCGGTGAAACTCAAAGAAGGCGCGCTCGAGATCGGGAAGGTGGTGCAGCACCGCGTGGCCGATCAGAAGGTCAAAGCTGTCCTCGCCGAACGGCAGCGATTCGGCGTCAGCGCGGGCGGTGCGGACGCGCAGGCCGAGCCGCCGGGCGTTGGCGGCGAGCGCGCCCAGCATCCCCGGCGAGATGTCGGTGCAGGTCGCCTCGCGGATTACGCCCGCCTGCAGCAGGTTGAGCGTGAAGTAGCCGGTGCCGGCGCCGATCTCCAGCGAGCGCTCGAACCCGCGCTCGAGCTCGGACCCGAGCAGCTTGCGCATCTTGCCCAGCACCTGGCGGCGTCCGACCTCGCCGAAATCGATCCCCCACTTGGAGTCGTAGCCGGGGGCGGCGAGGTCGTGGTAGCGGGTGTTGGCGTCGCGGATCTCCTCGGCGCTTTTGGGCTGCTGCACGGCGCGATGACATTACCCTCTGGCGGATGTCGGCGAACGCGTACGTCCAGCGCGACCAGCCGCCCGGGGTGCCGCCGCTCGAGCTGACCGGCGAGCGGACGCTCCCCGATGTTCCCGCCGAGAACTACTGGTACCGCCGCCACCTCGCGGTCTACGAGTGGGTTGCCGCGCGGGTGGCCGGAAAACGGGTGCTCGACATGGCGTGCGGCGAGGGGTATGGCGCGGCGGTGCTCGCCGCCGCCGCGCGCTCGGTGGTCGGTGTCGATGCCAACCCGGAGGCGCATGAGCATGCGCGGCTGCGCTACCGCGCGGCGAACCTGCGCTTCGAGCGTGGCCTCGTCGAGAGCTGGGGATCGCCGGGCGCCTTCGACGCCGTCGTGTTCCTGCAGACGGTCGAGCACGTCCGTGACCCCGAGGCGGTTCTGCGTCGCCTCGCGGCGCTGCTGGCCCCGGGGGGAACCGCGTACATCTCGACGCCGAACGTGCTGAGGCTGGCTGCGCCGGGGGCGAGCAAGTCGGACAACCCCTGGCATCTGCGCGAGTACCGGGCCGAGGAGTTCGAGGCGCTTTGCCGGAGGGCCTTCGCCGAGGTGGACCTGCTCGGATTGCACCACGCGCGCAAGCTCCGCGTCCACGATCTGGCGCTTCGGCTCGGCTGGGATCGCGTGCATGCGGCGCTCGGGGTCAGCAGGCTCTTCTACGATCGCTTCACCGCTGCGATCTCGGCGCGCGACTTCGTCCTGCGCCCGGCGCGGGCTCGCGAGCGGACCGCCGGCCGCCGGCGTCGCGCCGGCGCAGCGTGCGCGCCGGCGATCGCCCCCGCCAGGTGGGGGGCTCGGGCGACGGCGATCGAGCGCGCGCTGGACTTCGTCGCGGTGTGCCGTGGTGCGCTCCCCGGCCCCGGCGGCGGTGGCTGCGGCCGCGGCGCGGGAGCGGCCTGACGCCACGGTGCGGATCGAGCTCCTCGTGGGTCACTCGCCCCAGCGGAACGTCGTCGGCGCCTGGCGCATGCGGATGATGCGCGCCGGCACGCCGCCGACCACCGCGTTGTCGGGGACATCGCGAGTGCACACGGCGCTGGTGCCGATCACGCAGTTGTCGCCGACCCTCACCCCGCGCAGGATGCACGCGCCGTAGCCGATCCAGCAGTTGTGTCCGATGCGCACGGGGCGCTTGTAGATCCCCTGCTCGCGGATCGGCCGCTCGACCTCGACCATGCCGTGGTCGAAGTCGATCAGCATCACGCGATCGGCGATGATGCACTCGCGCCCGATCTCGATCCGCTCGTAGGCGGAGATCGTGCACTCCTGCCCGAGCACGGTCTTGGCGCCGATCGTCAGCTCGCCCTCATGCACGCGGATCTTGCATCCGTGTCCGAGCCACGACCAGCGGCCGAGCGTGACCCTCGCCTCACGTCCGATCTCGAACTTCACCCGCGGGCAGATGAAGCACATCCCGTCGGTCCGCAGCCGCCCCCGCCAGCGCAGCTTCAGGTAAAGCCAGCGCGCGAACAGGACCGCGTAGCCGGGCCGCAGCATGTGGTTGCGGTAGGCGAAGCGCAGGAACGTCAGCGGTCCGCCGCGCAATGGTGGCGGGCCCTCGCGCACGACCTTGGGCGGCGCGGCTGGGACGCTCAGCGTCGGGACGCGCACGCCGGGATCGTATGCGAGCGCCGTCGCCTCTGCTGCTCAGCGTGCGCCCGCCGCCCGTCGAGAGCCTCTCCTGGCATAGTCCGCCCCGTGCCCGAGACCACGCTCGCGCAGCGGCTGCTGGCTGGCGACCGTCGCGCCCTCGCGCGCGCGATCACGCTGGTGGAGAACGACGACCCCGAGGGCTGGGCGCTCGTGCGCGAGGTCTACCCTCGCACCGGCCGCGCCGCGATGCTCGGCTTCACCGGGCCGCCCGGCGTTGGCAAGTCGACATTGCTCGCGGCGCTGACGCGGCTTGAGCGCGGTCGCGGCAGGACGGTCGCGGTGCTCTCCGTCGACCCGTCCTCGCCGTTCACCCGCGGCGCGCTGCTGGGCGACCGGATCCGACTCGCCGACCATTTCCTCGATCCCGGCGTGTTCATCCGCTCGATGGCCAGCCGCGGCGCCCTCGGCGGGCTGAGCGAGGCGACGTTGCAGGCGGCCTTGCTGATGGACGCCTCGGGACGGGATCTGGTCCTGGTGGAGACCGTCGGCGTCGGCCAGGCGGAGGTCGACATCGTCGATCACGCCGACACGATCGTGCTCGTGCTGATGCCTGGGTCGGGCGACTCGATCCAGGCGCTCAAGGCGGGCGTGATGGAGATCCCCGACATCATCGTGGTCAACAAGGCAGACCATCCGCTGGCCGACACGATGGTGCGCGAGATCCAGGGGATCCTCGCCCTCGGTCCCGCGCAGAGCTGGCAGGTTCCGATCGTCAGGACCGAGGCCAGTCGGGGCGACGGCGTCGCGGAGCTGGCCGAGCAGCTCGAGCGCCACCGCGCGCATATCGCCGCCGAGGGCACGCTGCACGAGCGGCGGCGGCGGAACTTGATGGGCGAGGTGATAGCGATCGCGGCCGGCAGGCTGCGAAGGGAGCTGGAGGACTCGGTGCGGGAGGACCCCGAGGTGCAGGCGCTGCTCGACCGCGTGGTCGAGCGGGAGCTCGACCCGGCAAGCGCCGCGCGCGCGATCCTCGCGCGCGCGCGACCACGCTGAGCCCGGGCTGCGCGCGGGCGCGAGCGGCGCGCCGAGTTGTGGCCTGCGTCAGCCCGCGAGCGCGCTCGCCAGCTCCACCAGCAGCCGCACGCCGACCCCGGTCGCGCCCTTGCCGCGAAGGTACGGACGCTCGGCGTCGTAGGCGGTGCCGGCGATGTCGAGGTGCGCCCACGGCACCTCGCCGGCGAAGCGATGGAGAAACTCGGCGCCGGCGATCGCCGTGGCCTCGCGGCGCTCGGGGGAGTTGACGATCTGCGCATAGGTGCCGTCGAGCAGCTCGGCGTAGCGCTCGTGCAGCGGCAGCCGCCAGGCAAGCTCGCCGCTCGCCCGCCCCGCCTCCAGCACGCGCTCGGCGAGCTCGTCGTCGTTTGACATCAGCCCGCTGTGCACCGAGCCGAGCGCCACGACCACCCCGCCTGTCAGCGTCGCCAGATCGACAAGCGGGCGCGCGCCCTCGCGAATCGCATAGCAGAGGCAGTCGGCCAGCACCAGGCGCCCCTCGGCGTCGGTGTTGTTGATCTCGATCGTCGTGCCATCCAGGGCGGTGACGATGTCGCCCGGGTGCGTCGCGCCGCCGCCCGGCATGTTCTCCGTCGCGCCGACCACGCCCAGCACGCGCAGCGGCACACGCAGCTCGGCCAACGCCCGGATCGCCTCGATCACGGCGGCGCCACCGGCCATGTCGAACTTCATCTCGTGCATGCGGGCCGGTTGCTTGAGGGAGATCCCGCCCGAGTCGAACGTGACGGCCTTCCCGAGCAGGCCGAGCGGCGGCAGCGCGGGGTCGGCGCCCGGGCCCTCGTAGTCGAGGCGGATCAGCCGCGCCGACTCGCGAGCGCCCTGGGCGACAGCCGCGAACGCGCCCATGCCGAGCTCGCGCAGCTGCTCCTCGGCGAGCACCGTCGCCCTCAGCCCGTCGTGCTCGCTTGCGGCCTGCTCCGCGTAGCGCGCGAGCGCGCTCGGGGTGAGCACGTTCGCGGGGGTGTTGGCGAGGTCGCGGGCCCGGTTCTGGGCGCGCGCCAAAAGCTCGGCGCGCGCGAGGGTCGCGGCGACGTCGTGGTGGGCGCTGACCAGCAGCCGCTCGAGCTCAGGCTCTGCGTCCTGACCGCTCCCGGGGCGGAAGCGCTCGAAACGGTAGGCGGCCAGCAGCGTTCCCTCCACCAGCCCGGCGATCTCGCGCTCGCCGACGTGATGAGGGGCCTCCCAGCACAAGCAGCGCGTGCCGAGCTCGCGCGCCCGCTGCGCAACGGCCCCCGCGGCGGTGCGCGCGCGCTCCGGCTCGAAGCGCTCCCGCTCGCCGAGCCCGACGAGGATCACGCGCCGCTGAGCGGCATGCGCAACCGCCACATGGCCGAGCCGGCCGCGCGCTTCGCCGGAATCGAGCAGCTGCGCAAGCGCGCCGTCAGCCGTGTCGTGCGCGACCGGCTCGCGCTCGAACACGCCGCAGGCAACCGTGTCCGCGCCGGGGGCAGCCAGCGCAGCCGCCGTGGTCGCCTCCACGCGCACGAACAGGCCCTACCGGGAGCCCGCGCGGGCGGACGGGATCGTCATCGTTGCGGCCACCCGGGGAATATTAGGATTGCCGCACTTCCGGAAGTCGACCCGAGGGGAGCCAGATGCCCAAGACCGTGATCCTCTCCGCCGCCCGCACGCCGATCGGCAAGCTCGGCGGGGGTCTCGCCAGCGTCGATGCGACGGAGCTCGGCGCGACGGCGATCCGCGCGGCGCTCGAGCGCGCCGAGGTTGCGGGCGAGCAGGTTCAGCATGTCGTGATGGGGCAGGTGCTGCAGGCCGGTCAGGGCCAGATCCCCTCGCGCCAGGCGCAGATCAAGGCCGGGATCCCGCGCGAGGTCCCGTCGGAGACGATCAACAAGGTGTGCGCGTCGGGAATCCGCGCCGCCTGCCTGCTCGACACCGCGATCCGCGCGGGCGACATCGAGCTCGGCGTGGGCGGCGGCATGGAGTCGATGTCGAACGCGCCCTACATGCTGAAGGGCGCCCGCTTCGGCTATCGCATGGGCGACGCGCGCGCGATCGACGCGATGATCCACGACGGGCTGACCAACCCGTTCTCGGGCAAGCAGATGTACGCGGAGGCGACGGAGGTCGCCGAGGAGCTTGAGCTGACCAGACCCGACATGGACCGGTGGGCGCTGCGCTCGCACCAGCTCGCGATCAAGGCGACCGACGAGGGCAGGCTGCCTGAGGAGATCGCGCCGGTCACGGTGAAGGGGCGCAAGGGCGAGGCCGTGGTCGAGGTCGACGAGGGGCCACGGCGCGACACCTCGCTCGAGAAGCTGGCGGCGCTGCCCGGCCTGGTCGGAAAGGATGGCTCGCACACCGCCGGCAACTCCCCCGGGGTCAACGACGGCGGCGGCGCGCTCGTGCTGGCGAGCGACGAGTGGGCGAAGCGCAACGGCCGCCGGCCGCTGGCGACGATCATCGCGCACGCGCAGATCGCCGACGACTTCCCCTACCTGGCGCGCACGCCCGCCAAGGCGGCGCTGGCAGCCCTCGCCAAGGCTGGGCTGAAGGTCGAGGACATCTCTCTCTGGGAGATCAACGAGGCGTTCGCCTCGGTCACCCTCAACTCGATCCGGATGCTCGGCATCGACGAGGATCGGGTCAACGTCAACGGTGGCGCGGTTGCCCTGGGCCACCCGATCGGCGCCTCCGGCGCGCGGATCCTCGGCACGCTCGTCTACGAGCTGCGCCGGCGCGGCGGCGGCCTTGGCTGCGCGGCGATCTGCTCCGGCGGCGGCCAAGGCGACGCGGTGATCGTGGAGGTGCATGGCGGCTGAGCGGGCCGGCGCGGAGGGTGCCGGGTCCACGGACCGGGGTGCTGACGAGGGCCGTGGGGCGGCCTTCTTCGACCTCGACCGAACGCTGATCGCCGGCTCCTCCGGCTATCAGTTCGTCCGGGCCGCCTACCGGGCCGGGTTGCTCTCGCGGCGTCAGCTCCTCGCCGATGGCCTGGCCGATCTGCGCTTTCGGCTGTTCGGCGCCAGCGACGAGCGCTCCTACGCGGTGCGCGAGCGGGTCTCGCGCGCCCTCGCCGGGGTGCGGGTGCGCGACGTCGAGCGGCTGGGGCCGGACGTGCTGGCCGGGTTGCTGCCGCGGATCTACCCGCAGATGCTGGCGCTGGCCTACGAGCACCAGGACGCTGGACGCCCCGTCTACATCGTCACCGCAGCGGGCCACGAGCTGGCTCAGGTGCTGGCGCGCGTGCTGGCGCTGGACGGGGCGATCGGCTCGCACTTCTCCCAGGCGCACGGTGGGATCTACACCGGCCGCCCGGGCCGCTTCATCTACGGCGAGGAGAAGGCCGCGGCGGTCGCACGACTGGCGGCCCGCGCCGGGATCGCGCTCGAGGCCTCCTACGCGTACAGCGACTCGGCCTCAGACCGGCCGCTGCTCGAGCTGGTGGGCCATCCCGTGGCTGTCAACCCCGACGCACCGCTGGCGCGGCTCGCGCGCGAGCGCGGCTGGGAGGTGCTGCGGTTCGAGCGGCTGGGGCGGCGGCTGAAGGCGGCGGTCGCGCTGGCCGGCGCGGCCGCTGCCGGAGGGGCGGGGAGCGCAGCGCTCGTGCGCCGCTCAGCGTCTGCGCGGGCTCCCCGCCCGCCTCGAGCCCGGGGGTCGCGCGGGGCTGGCGGTGGGTCGCCTTGGCGCCGCGCGGCGGGAGATCGCGGGTTGCGCGGGTCGCGGCTCGCCCGGCGCTGAGGGGCGGCGCCGGCCGCGGTGGGCCGTGCGGCCCCGCGTATCGGAGCGGGCGGGGCTGACGCCGCCCCTATATAGAATCGCCGCGTGGCCGCAGCGAACGAGCGCAAGATCCGCGTGGTCGTCGCCAAGCCGGGGCTCGACGGGCACGACCGCGGCGCGAAGATCATTGCGCGGGCGCTCCGGGACGCCGGGATGGAGGTGATCTACACCGGCCTGCACCAAACGCCCGAGCAGATCGTCGAGACCGCGATCCAGGAGGATGCGGACGCGGTCGGCCTCTCGATCCTCTCGGGTGCGCACATGACGCTCGTGCCGCGGGTGCTCGAGCTGCTGCGCGAGCAGGGGGCGGAGGATGTGGTCGTGGTGGTGGGGGGCACGATCCCGCCCGATGATGCGAAGGAGCTGAGGCGGATGGGGGTCGCCGGGGTCTTCACCCCAGGCGCGCCGACAGAGCAGGTGATCGATTTCATCCGCGGCGCCGTGCGCGCGTAAGCCGGGCGAGGACTTCACGCGGAACCGATTGACTCGTCAGTCAACAGGGTACAATCCTGCCGTTCAAGGACCTGAGGAGGCCACTCTTGAAGATTTGCGTCCTGGTCAAAGAGGTTCCGGACGCGGCCGTGGAGAAGCGGATCGATCCGCGGACCGGGCGGCTTGACCGCTCCGGCGAGAAGAATCTCAACCCCTACGACACGCACGCGATCGAGGCTGCGATGCAGCTGCGCGAGGGCGGCGCGGTCGAGGTCGAGGAGATCGTGGCCGTCACGATGGGCCCGGAGTCGGCGGTGCGGGCCCTGCACAAGGCGGTATCGCTCGGAGCGGATCGCTCGGTGCACCTGAGCGACCCGACGCTCGCCGGCTCCGACGTCGCCGCCACCGGCTACGCGCTCGCAAAGGTGCTCGAGCGCGAGCGGCCGGACCTCGTGCTGCTCGGGCAGCAGTCCGACGACGGCGAGTGCTACACGGTCGGAGCGGTGGTCGCCGATCACCTGCGGATGCCCTCGCTCACCCAGGTGATCAAGCTCGAGGTGCAGGACGGCGGGCTGCGCTGCGAGCGCCAGGCGGAGTACGGCTACGACACCGTCCAGGTTGAGCTGCCCGCGGTGATCTCCGTCGGGGATGCGATCAACGAGCCGCGCTACCCGTCGCTGAAGGCGATCATGGGCGCGCGCAAGAAGCCGCTCGAGACGGTTTCGGCGAGCGACGTCGGGATCGACGCGGCACTCGTCGGCGAGCAGGGCTCGCGCGTGCGCTGCGGGGACTTCCATGATCCCCCTGAGAAGGCGCCGGGGCAGATCATCGAGGACGAGGACACCGACGAGACCGTCAAGCGGATCGTCGCCTGGCTCGAGGAAAGGAAGCTGATCTGATGGCCGACGTGCTCACCTACGTGCTCCACTACCAGGGAGCCTTCAACAAGAACTCGCTCGGCGCGGTGTCCGAGGGCGCGGCACGGGCGGCGGAGATCGGCGGCGCTTGCGATGCGCTCGTGCTGGGCGGCGAGGATCTCAGCGACGAGCTGTGCGCCTCGCTCGGCTCCTGGGGGGCGCGGCGCGTGTTCCGCGCGCGCGGACCGGAGGGGCTGGCGCAGCCGGTCGTCGACGCGATGACCAAGGTGATCGATGAGCACGGCCACTCCTACGCCCTGTTCGGAGGCGGCCTGCTCGGCTTCGAGATCGGCGCCGGGCTGGCGGCGCGCAAGCACGCGGGGGTGACGATGGAGGTGACCGCGGTGCGCGCCGAGGATGGCAGGCTCGTGGCTGAGCGCCCAATCCTCCAGGACTCCAAGGTGTCGGTCTCCCGCTACCAGGGCGAGCTCGGGATCATCATCGGCCGGATCAACGCGTTTGAGCCGGTGCGGCGCGATGGCGCCGGCGCCGAAGTTGTGGACGTGGAGGTGGAGCTATCGCCGTGGTCGACGAAGGCGCGCATGGTCAGTCGCGGCGAGCAGCGTGGCGCCGACGTGGACATCGAGGGGGCCGACATCCTCGTCGCCGGCGGGCGCGGCCTCGGCAAGGCGGAGGGCTTCCAGATGCTCGAGGAGCTCGCCCGGGCCTTCGGCGGCAACAGCGCCGTGGCCGCCACGCGCGCCGTGGTCGACGCCGGCTGGTACCCGTATGCCGCGCAGATCGGGCAGACCGGCAAGACCGTCTCGCCGAAGCTCTACCTCGCGGCAGGCATCTCCGGGGCGATCCAGCACAAGGTGGGGATGCAAGCCTCAGAGAACATCATCGCGATCAACAAGGACGCCAACGCGCCGATCTTCGAGTTCGCCGACCTCGGCGTGGTCGGTGACCTCAACAAGATCGTGCCCAAGCTGATCGAGGCGATCAGGGCGAAGAAGGGGAGCTAGTGGCCGCTTGGGACGGCAGGCCGCCCGCGCCCAGCGAGTTCCCGCCGCCGGTCGACTCCGTCGGCGAGTTCATCAAGCGCGAGCTCGATCCGGCGGAGGAGCGGATCGAGGTCGGCGTGGCGATCGTCGGCGGCGGCACCGCCGGGCTCGCCTGCGCCAATCGCCTCCTGCAGCTGCTCGCGCAGGACCCGGAGACGCTCGCGGCGCTCGGAGAGGTGCCGGTGGCGGTGATCGAGAAGGCGAAGGCGTGCGGCGGGCACTCGCTGTCGGGCGCGGTGATGCGACCTGGGCCGCTGCTCGAGCTGTTCCCGGAGCTCTCACGCGAGCAGTGGCGGGCCGAGCGGTTCGCATTCGGCGAGGTGCGCAACGAGGCCGTCTACCTGCTGCCCAGCGCGAGCGCCAAGCTGCGCATCCCGATCCCCCCGAACTTCCGCAACCACGGCAACGAGGTCATCTCGGTCGCTGCGCTCGCGCGCTTCCAGCAGCGCCGCGCGGAGGAGCAGGGCGCGTACGTTCTGACCGAGACCACGGCCGCGCAGCTGATCGTCGAGGACGGCCGGGTGGTCGGTGTGCGCTCGGGCGACAAGGGCCGCGGCAAGGATGGCGAGCCGCTTTCGAACTTCGAGCCGGGAACGGACATCCGGGCCCGCGTGACCGTGTTGGCGGAGGGGTGCTGGGGCCATCTCACCGGCGCGGCGATCAGGGAGTTCAGGCTGGCGGAGGGGCGCGAGCCCCAGGTTTGGGAGCTTGGCGTCAAGGAGATCTGGAAGGTGCCTCGGCCGCTCGAGGCGGTGATCCACACGCTCGGCCCCTGGCCGCTGCAGGCCGCGCCCCGCTACCGACAGGTGGGCGGGACGTGGCTGTATCCGATGAAGGATGCGACCACGGGGGAGGATCTGGTCTCGATCGGGCTGGTCGTCGATCTCGACTACCGCGACGCCACCACCTCGCCACACGACCTGCTGCAGCTGTTCAAGACCCACCCGCTCGTGCGGGGCATCCTCGCCGGCGGCGAGCGGATCGGCTGGGGGGCGAAGGCGCTCCCCGGGGGCGGCTACTGGTCGATGCCGAAGCTGTCGATGCCGGGCGCGCTGCTCGTCGGGGATGCGGGCGGGATGGTCGATACCGCGTCGCTCAAGGGCGTGCACCACTGCATCAAGGCGGGGATGCTCGCGGCCGAGGCGATCCACCGTCACCTGCGCGACGGTGAGCCGCTCTCAAGCTACGAGCAGGCGATCGAGAGCTCCTCGGTCGGCCGGGAGCTGTATGCGGTGCGCAACGCGCGCCAGCCGCTGGCCAAGGGGCTTCTGCTTGGCGCCCCGATCTCCGGGCTGTCGATCCTCACCAAGGGCAGGATCCCCCCGGGGCGCATGCGTTGGCAGCCAAACGACGAGGAGCCGATGTTCGTCGGCGACACCGCAAAGCGCTACGTCAAGCCCGACGGCAAGTACACCTTCGACAAGCTCTCCTCCGTCTACATCTCCGGCAACGCCACGCGCGACGATGCGCCCAACCACATCCGCGTGGAGCGGCGGGTGCCGCGGGAGATAGCGGAGACGTGGCGGTGGATGTGCCCGGCCGGGGTGTACGAGATTCCGGAGGACGCGCCCGAGCGCGGGCTCGTCGATGTGATCGTCAACTACACGAACTGCGTGCAGTGCGGGGCGATCACCGCCAAGGGCGGGCGACTGACGCCGCCCGAGGGGGGCGACGGGCCGCTCTACCGGCTCACCTGAGCGGCGCCGACGGCCCGCTAGACTCAAGGCAAGATGAAGGCCGAGATCCATCCCGAGTACGTCGAGGCGCACGTCCGCTGCACCTGCGGCAACGAGTTCCACACGCGCTCGACCAAGCGCGAGATCCACGTTGAGATCTGCTCGGCCTGTCACCCGTTCTACACCGGCAAGCAGAAGCTGGTCGACACCGGCGGGCGCGTCGAGCGCTTCCAGCGGCGGGTTGCGAAGGGGCGGCGGGCGGCCCGCGCACGAGCCTGAGCCACGCCACTCAAGCTGCCGGCGGCGGAGAGGTTCGGCCGAGGCGCCCTACACTCGGCCGAGCGATGATCGACGAGCTCGTCAACCAGATCGAGAGCCGCTTCGCCGAGCTTGAGCGCCAGCTGGCCGACCCCGCGGTGATCGCCGACCGCGAGCGCTTCACCGCCGTCGGCCGCGCCTACCGCGAGCTCGAGCGGCCGGCGCGGCTCGCCGCCGAGTATCGGCGCGCGCGCGATGACGAGGCCGGCGCGCGCGAGCTTCTCGCCGAGGATGGCGAGGACCCCGAGCTGCGCGTGCTGCTTGACTCGGCGCGCAAGCGGCTGGCCACGCTCGAGGAGGAGATCCGCCTGGCGATGGTCGAGCGTGATCCCAACGACTCAAAGAACGTGATCGTCGAGATCCGCCCGGGCATCGGCGGCGAGGAGGCGGCGCTGTGGGCCGGCGACCTCTACCGGATGCTGACCCGCTACGCGGAGCGGCGCGGGTTCCAGGTCGAGCCGCTGTCCGCCGGCGAGGGCAGCTACACGTTTGCGGTCAAGGGGGACGGCGCCTACTCCGTCTTTAAGTTTGAGGGGGGGACGCATCGCGTGCAGCGCGTGCCGGAGACCGAGTCGCAGGGGCGCATTCACACCTCCACGGCGACGGTTGCCGTCCTCCCCGAGGCAGACGAGGTCGAGGTCGAGATCGACCCGAACGACCTCCAGATCGACGTCTACCGCTCTTCCGGCCCAGGCGGCCAATCCGTCAACACGACCGACTCGGCGGTGCGCATCACGCACAAGCCGTCGGGGATCGTGGTCTCGATGCAGGACGAGAAGTCGCAGCTGCAGAACCGCGAGCGGGCGCTGCGGGTGCTGCGCGCCCGGCTGTACGAGCGCGCGCTGGCGGCACAGCGGGCGGCGGTTGCCGCCTCTCGCCAGGCCCAGGTCGGCACCGGCGAGCGTGCGGAGAAGATCCGCACCTACAACTTCGGCGAGCGGCGCGTCAAGGACCACCGCGTCAACCTGCTCTCGCACAACCTCGACGGGATCCTGATGGGCGAGCTCGATGAGTTCACCGCCGCCCTCCAGGACGATGAGAAGCGACGGCGGCTTGAGGCGAGCGACGACCATGGTTGAGCTCGCGGCCGGGGCCGCGAGCTCAACCCCCCGAGCGGGCCTGGCGGCCGGCGGGACCACGGGCGGCGGCTCCCAAGCGCATCTGCGTGCTGCGCTGCGGCGCGCGACGCGGAGGCTTGCCGAAGCCGGCTGCGAGACGCCGCGGCTCGATGCCGAGCTGCTCGCGGCAGAGGCCCTCGGCTGCGAGCGAGCGCGGCTGGCGCTCGACGCGGACGAGCTGCTCGACGCGGGGGCCCGGGCGCGCTTTGAGAAGCTGCTCGCACGGCGGATCGCGCGGGAGCCCGTCGCCTACATCCTCGGGCGGCGGGCCTTCAGACGGCTGACGGTGGCGGTTGACCCGCGCGTGCTGATTCCGCGGCCGGAAAGCGAGCTGCTGGTCGAGGTGGGGCTGTCGCTACCCCGTGGCTGGCGCGTCGCCGACGTCGGGACCGGCAGCGGTGCGATTGCGCTGGCGCTCAAGGACGAGCGTCCCGACCTTGACGTGTGCGGGATCGACGCGAGCCTCCCGGCGCTGGACGTGGCGCGCGCGAACGCGCGGCGCCTGGGGATCACGGTGCGCTTCGCGCACGCGGATCTGCTCGACGCAGCGCCCTACGAGGCGGTGCTCGCGAACCTGCCCTACGTGGAGGAGGGCGTCCCACTTGCGCCGGAGATCGCCTGCTACGAGCCGGCTGAGGCGCTGTATGCCGGCCCTGACGGGCTCAGCGCGATCCGCCGGCTGTGCGCGAAGCTCGCGCCTGCCGAGCCGGCAGCTTGGCCAGGCGACGGGTCGACCACGGGCGCGCCGGCGCGCCTGCGCGGGGGTTGCGGTGCCGGGGTGCGGCTGGCCGCGCTCGAGCACGGCCCCGCGCAGGCGCGGGCGGTCGCCGCCCTGCTGCGCGCAGCCGGCTTTCAGCGGGTGCGAACGCTGCGGGATCTGGCTGGGCAGGAGCGGGTGACGGTGGGGGAGCGGTGAGCGGCGGCCCCGCAGCGGCGGCGGGGGGCCGCCGCGAGGCCGGCGAGGTGGTGGTCGCGTTCGAGCGCTGCATCCGCTCCGGCGGGGTTGCGCTGTTCCCCGCCGACACCGTGTACGGGCTCGCCTGCAAGGCGGATGACGAGGCCGCCGTCGCGCGGCTGTACCGCCTCAAGCGCCGCCCGCCCGACAAGGCCGCGGCGGTGATGTTCTTCTCGCTGGAGGCCGCGCTCGAGGCGCTGCCCGAGCTCGGCGAGCGCACGCGCGCCGCGCTACGGCGACTGATGCCGGGCGGCGTCACCGCGCTTCTCCCCAACCCGCGGCGGCGCTTCCCGCTTGCGTGCAGGGCCGACCCGGAGACGCTTGGCCTGCGCGTGGTCGCCGTGCCGCTGCTCGCGGGGGCGCGCGTGGCGGTGCTGCAGTCGAGCGCCAACCTCGCCGGCGGGCCGGACGCGCGCCGCCTGGCCGACGTGCCCGCCGAGATCCGACAGGGCGTGGACCTCGAGCTCGACGGCGGTCAGCTCCCCGGCGTCCCATCGACCGTGGTCGACCTGCGCGGCTACGAGCGGGGGCTCGGCCGCCGATGGCAGGTGCTCCGTCGCGGCGCGGTCTCCGAGCAGCAGCTGGCGGCCAAGCTTGACGCGAGCTGATCGCGAGCGCGCTCGCCCTCCGCCACCTCGGCCCGCTCGAGCGGCAAGCGCTCCTCGCGCGCGTCCAGGCGGCCGGCGACCTGGCGCCGCTCCTCGCCGAGCCACGTTGAGGCCGCGCCCGCGGTTCGCTGATATGGTCCCCGACGATGTCGGTGAAGCTGCCGCCCGACTTCCACAACCGCCCGCTCGCCGAGGTCGATCCCGAGATCGCGGAGGTGCTTGCGCTCGAGCTGGAGCGCCAGCAGCGGACGCTCGAAATGATCGCCTCGGAGAACTTCGTTCCCGTCGCGGTGCTCGAGTGCCAGGGGTCGGTGCTCACCAACAAGTACGCGGAGGGCTATCCGGGGCGGCGCTACTACGGCGGCTGTGAGCACATCGACGTCGCCGAGCAGCTTGCGATCGATCGTGCCAAGGAGCTGTTCGGCGCCGAGCACGCCAACGTCCAGCCGCACGCCGGGGCGCAGGCGAACGCCGCCGTCTACCACGCGTTCCTTGAGCCCGGCGACACGCTGATGGGGTTCGCCCTTGCGCACGGCGGCCACCTCACCCACGGGATGAAGATCAACCTCTCCGGCCGCCTCTATGACATCGCCTCCTACGGCGTCGACCCCGAGACGAGCGTGATCGACATGGACGAGGTCGCGCGGATCGCGCGCGAGCGCCGACCGAAGCTGATCGTCGCCGGCTGGTCGGCCTATCCGCGCGTGCTCGACTTCCCCCGCTTCCGCGAGATCGCCGACGAGGTCGGGGCGGTGCTGATGGTCGACATGGCGCACTTCGCCGGCTTGGTCGCGGCGGGACTGCACCCGAGCCCGGTCCCGTACGCCGACGTCGTCACCACGACCGTCCATAAGACGCTTTGCGGCCCGCGCAGCGGCATGATCCTCTGCCGCGCCGAGCATGCCAAGCGGATCGACTCGGCGGTCTTCCCCGGCCAGCAGGGGGGGCCGCTTGAGCACGCGATCGCGGCCAAGGCGGTGGCGCTGCGGATCGCCGCCTCCGAGGAGTTCAAGGAGCGCCAGCGGCGCACCCTCGCGGGCGCCCGCGCGATCGCCGCCGTGCTGATGGAAGCGGGTGGCGGGATCAACGTGCTGACCGGGGGCACCGACGTCCACCTCGTGCTCTGCGATCTGCGCGCCTCTGAGCTCGATGGCAAGCAGGCGGAGAACCGCCTGCACGAGATCGGGATCACCGTCAACCGCAACGCGGTGCCGTTCGATCCGCGACCGCCCGCGATCTCAAGCGGGCTGCGGATCGGAACCCCGGCGCTGGCGACCCGCGGGCTGCAGGTGGAGGACTTCGAGGAGGTGGGGCGGATCATCGCCGCCGCGCTCGCGCCGGGGGACTTCGAGCGACGGCGCGCCGAGCTGGCCGAGCGCGTCAGCGCGATCGCCGAGCGCTACCCGCTGTACGCGAGCCTCGGGCAGCCCGCGCTCACCTGAGCGGGGCGTCTCCCGCCAGGGCCTCCATGGCGCTTAGCCGCTGGCCGCTTCGGCCAAAGGCAGACGGGCGCATGTCCATCACGTCGGGCTCGCTTTAGGGAACCGTTAGGACGCTAACAGCGAGGCCCCGGGGGATGGCAATGCAGGAGGGATGCCGCATAGACTTGGCCGCGAGCAACCATCCCGACAGGAGGAGGACAGGTGCCGAAACGCAAGAGGTCCGTCATGGCGGTAGCGGTCGCGGCGATCACGGCGGTGGCCGTGGCCGCGTGCGGCAGCTCGTCGAGCAAGACAACAAAGGCCTCGACGACGCCGAGTGCCGCCGGCAAGCCGGGCGGGACGATCACGATCGCCGCCGGGACGCCGCCGCTGTCGGCCGACCAGGGGCTCGACTTCACCACCCAGGGCACCGAGCTCTACTCGGTCGTCAACACCCCGCTGATGACCTTCAGGCGCGGCGTGCAAGGGGCGGCGGGCAGCCAGATCATCCCGGCGCTCGCCAAGAGCATGCCGACGGTCTCAAACCACGGCCTCACGTACACCTTCTACCTGCGGCCGGGGCTGCACTTCTCAAACGGCATGCCAATTGTGGCGAGCGATGAGACCTACGCGCTTGAGCGCGACCTCAAGATCCCGTGGCAGGCCGCTTCGTTCATCAGCGGCAACATCGTCGGCGCCGCGGCCTACGCGAACGGCAAGGCGAGCACGATCTCGGGGATCAAGACCAACGACAAGACGGGGATGATCCAGGTCACGCTGACCCACCCGTTCACCCCGATCGTCGACATCTTCGCGCTCGCCGGGACGGCGCCGGTGCCGCCGAACACGCCGATGAAGAACCTGGCGGCGACGGGGACGATCGGCGACGGCCCGTACAAGTGGGGGCCGATCAGCCCGGGCCGCACCTACACGCTCGTCAAGAACCCGAAGTTCGACCTGCCGGCGAGCGTGATCCCGCACGGCTACGCGGACAAGATCGTGTACGAGGTCAACTCGAACGTGGTCACCGACGCGGAGGAAGTGCTGCACAACCAGGCGGACGTGTTCGATCCGGGCGACACGATCCCGCCGACCGTGCTGCCGCAGGTCGAGTCGCAGGCCAAGGACCGCTTCCAGGCAGTCCCGACGAACTCGACCTTCTACTTCTTCTTCGCCGTCAACCGCCCGCCGTTCAACAACATCTACGCCCGCAAGGCGGTCCTGGCGGCGCTTGACCTGCGCGCGCTCTCGCGGATCGACTCCGGCTTCTTGAAGGAGGATTGCCACCTGATCCCGTTCGGGATCCCCGGCAACCACGCGAGCGATGCAAACTCAAGCTGCCAGCAGGCCACGGGCCACCCCGCCGACGGCCCACCGAACATGACGCTCGCCAAGCAGCTGATGAAGAAGTCCGGGATGATCGGGCAACCGGTCACCGTCTGGGGCGAGTCGCGCAGCCCGCGCAAGCAGTACGTCGACTACTTCACGAGCGTGCTGAACAGCCTCGGGTTCAAGGCGACCGAGAAGATCATCTCCTCCGGCGTCTACTTCACCACGATCGGGGCGCCCAAGACCCATCCGATCGCCGGCTTCGGCGACTGGGTGCAGGACTTCCCGAACCCGTGGGACTTCATGCAGCTGTTCACCTGCACGGCGGGCTCGTCGCTGAACTACGGCTACGTGTGCGACAAGCACTACGACCAGATGGTGAACAAGCTCGTGACCGAGCCCTCCGACAAGGCGGCGCCGCAATGGGCCGCGCTCGACCAGTACGCGGTGCAGAAGGGCTACTACGCCGCCTACGGGCACGAGGCGTTCCCGAAGTTCGAGTCCGACCAGATGGTGTTCTCGAACCCCTCGTTCTCCGTCGAGTACGAGACCGACCTGACGCAGCTCGAGCTGAAGAAGTAGGGAGAAGCGAAGCGACGGCAGGATCAGCGAGAGGGCGCCCCCGGAGGGGCGCCCTCTCCGCGATCCGCAAATGAGCCGGAGCTGATGCAGATGGAGACCTGACCGCTGCCGCGCTGTAGGATCGATGAGCAAGCGAAGCTCCCACGCAGGAGAAGATGGCGCTAGACAAACCCCGCTCGCGACGCGCCGACGCGCAGGCGCCGGCCGGCGATCCGGCACCTGCCACTGAGGGCGACGGCGTCCTGATCCGAGAGCCGGGGGCGCCCGGCCCGACCGAGGCGCTGCCGCGCGAGGAGCCGACCACCGTCGGCGTCGGGCCCTACCGCCTGGCGCTCAGGCGGCTCCTGCGCAACAAGGTCGCGCTGATCTCCTTCGGCGTCTTCCTCTTGATCGTCGTGCTCTGTCTGCTCGCCCCCGTCTACTCCCACGACATCGCCCACATCGGGCCGAACACGACCAACGTCACGGGCACGGTGAAGGTGGGTGGGAAGGTCGAGAACGTGGTCAGCACCCAGGGGATTCCGATCGGGCCGACGCTGACCGCGCACTACTTCCTCGGCGCCGATGAGGAGGGCCGCGACCTCGCCGTGCGGCTGCTCTACGGCGGTCGCACCTCGCTTGAGATCGGCGCGATCGCAACCGCCGTGATCATCGTGATCGGCACCCTGTTCGGGCTGCTCGCCGGCTACCTGCGGGGCGTGGTCGACGCTGTGCTGCGACCGTTGATGGAGCTGATCTGGTCCTTCCCGCCGGTGATCCTCGGCGTCGCCGTGGGCACCGCGCTTGCGCTCGGCGGGATCGGCCCGATCCACGGCAACTCGATCTTCATCCCGGCGTTCATCGTCGGCGTGATCTACGTGCCCTATCTGGGCAAGCCGATTCGAGGCGAGGTGCTGCGGGCGCGCGAGATGGACTACGTCGACGCCGCGCGCGCGCAGGGGATGGGACCCTGGCGAATCATGTTCTCCGAGGTGCTGCCGAACGTCGTCTCGACGATCGTCGTCTTCATCCCGATGATGCTCGCCGTCTCGATCCTGCTCGAGTCCTACCTCGACTTTCTGGGCGCGGGGGTGCAGCCGCCGAACGCCTCGTGGGGCACGCTGATCTCGGACGGCCTCACCTACCTGCAGACGACCCCGACGTACTCGCTGATCCCCGGCGCGATGCTGGTGGCGGCGGTGCTTGCGATCAACATCCTCGGCGATGGCGTGCGCGACGCGCTCGATCCGCGCGCGCAGGTGAAGATTCAGACCTGATGGCGCGCTTCGCGGTACGCCGCACGATCTCGGTGCTCGCGCTGCTGTTCGCGACCTCGGTCGTGGTCTGGGGGATCTTCGAGGTGATCCCCAGCTACAACCCGGCGCGCGCGATCGCCGGGCGCGAGGCAAACGCCACCACCGTCGCCGCCGTCGCGCGCAAGTTCGGCTTCGACAAGCCCAAGTACGTGCAGTACGTGGACACGATGAAGCAGGTGTTCGAGGGCCAGATCATCGACTACCAGAACGACCTCAACGTCGTCCAGCAGTTCCGCCAGAAGTTCCCGGTGACGGTCTCGCTGGTGGTGCCCGCGGCGATTATCTGGTTCGTGCTGGCGGTGATCCTGGGCTCGATCAGCGCGCTGCGCGCGGGGAAGCTGTCTGACCGAGCGATCATGGTGCTCGCGATCGTCGGCGTCTCGATCCCAGTGTTCCTGCTCGCCGAGCTGCTGCTGTACGTCTTTGCGTACAACAGCTCGATCTTCCCGGCCGGCGGCTACGCGCCGTTTCTGCCGAACCCCGGCCAGTGGTTCTACCACCTGATCCTGCCCTGGTTCGCGATTGCCGCGCTGTCGATCGGCTTCTACGCGCGGGTGCTGCGCTCGAATTTGCTTGACATGGTCAACCAGGACTTCGTGCGCACGGCGCGCGCGAAGGGGCTCTCGCAGCGCAAGGTGTTCGTGCGCCACGTGCTGCGCAACTCGCTGATGCCGATCATCACGATGTTCGGACTCGACTTCGCCACCCTGCTCGGAGGGGCGACGCTCGTCACCGAGACGGTGTTCAACCTGCCCGGGATCGGCCAGTATGAGGCACAGGCGATCGGCAACCTGGACGTGCCGCCGATCCTCGTCGGCGCGCTCTTCACCGCGTTCTTCGTGGTCGTCTTCGGCGCGATCGTCGATGTCATCTACGCACTGCTCGACCCGCGCGTGAGGCTTACGGGCTGATGGCCGAGCGACTGCTCGAGGTCGAGGATCTGCGCGTCTCGTTTGCGACCGAGGATGGGCTGGTGCGCGCCGTCGATGGCGTCTCGTTCACGCTCGACCGCGGCGAGGTGCTGGCGATCGTGGGCGAGTCGGGCTCAGGCAAGTCGGTCTCGGTGATGACGCTGCTGGGGCTGACCCGCTCGGTCAACACCCGCTTCGCCGGCTCCGCGCGATATAAGGGGCTTGACCTGCTGAGCGCCTCCGAGCAGCAGCTCGAGCGGATCCGCGGGGCGGAGATCGCAATGATCTTCCAGGATCCGATCTCCTCGCTCTCGCCCGTGCACCGGGTCGGTGATCAGATCGTCGAGCAGATCCGCGCGCACGATAAGAAGATCTCCAAGGCGGCGGCGCTCGACCGCGCGGTCGAGCTGATGGAGCGGGTTGGGATCCCCAACGCCCGCGCCCGCGCCCGCGCCTATCCGCATGAGTTCTCCGGCGGAATGAGGCAGCGGGCGATGATCGCGATGGCGCTCTCGCTCGACCCGAGCGTGCTGATCGCCGACGAGCCGACGACGGCGCTCGACGTCACGATCCAGGCGCAGATCATCGAGGAGATCAAGGCGCTGCGCGAGCGCTCGGCCAGCGGCGTGATCTTCGTCACCCACGACCTGGCGGTGGTCGCCGACATCGCCGACCGGGTGATCGTCATGTACGCCGGGCGGGTGGTGGAGCAGGGGACGCTCGAGGAGATCTTCTACGACCCGCAGCACCCCTACACCTGGGGGCTGCTCGGCTCGGTCACGCGAACCGACCGTGACCCGCCGCGGCGGCTGCCGTCGATTCCCGGGGCGCCGCCGTCGCTGGTGCGCCCGCCCGCGGGGTGTCACTTCCGCCCGCGCTGCCCACACGCGTTCGAGCGTTGCGTGGAGGTCCCCGAGCTGACCTCGCGCCTGCCCGAGGCCCCGGGGCACCTCGATCGCTGCTGGCTCGAGGTCGAGGAGAAGCGCCGCCGCCGCGAGGTCGCGGGCCGGATCGGGCTGGTTGCCGAGGCGGTGGCATGAGATGAGCACCGAAGAGCTGCACGAGACCGAGCGCCAGCTGACGGGCACGCAGGAGCCACTGCTCGAGGCCGAGCACCTGCAGCTGTACTTCCCGGTCAAGGCGGGGGTGCTGATCGACCGCACGATCGCGCACGTGCATGCGGTCGATGACGTCTCGCTGGCGCTCGCCGAGGGCGAGACGCTCGGGATCGTGGGCGAGTCGGGGTGCGGCAAGAGCACGCTCGCGCGCTGCATCGTGCGGCTGTTGGAGCCGACCGCCGGGAGGCTGCGCTACCGCGGGCGCGACATCACCCACCTCGGTCGCCGCGCGCTCGCGCCGATCCGCCGCGAGGTGCAGATCGTCTTCCAGGATCCAACCTCCTCGCTGAATCCGCGCAAGCGCGTCGTGCAGATCGTTGGCGCCCCGATCCGCCTGCATGGGATGAAGGGGCGCGACGGCGTCGACGGTCGCGTCCGCGAGCTGCTCTCGCGCGTGGGGCTCAACCCCGAGCACATCAACCGCTTTCCCCACGAGTTCTCGGGCGGTCAGCGGCAGCGGATCGGGATTGCGCGCGCGCTCGCGCTCGAGCCGCGGCTGATCGTGCTGGATGAGCCCGTGTCCGCACTCGACGTCTCAATTCAGGCGCAGGTGATCAACCTGCTCGACGACCTCCAGGACGACTTCGGCCTCTCCTACGTGTTCATCGCTCACGACCTCTCGGTTGTGCGCCACGTCTCCGACCGGATCGCGGTCATGTACCTCGGCAAGGTGGTCGAGCTCTCGCCGTCAAGGGAGCTCTACACCAAGCCGATCCACCCCTACACCGAGGCGCTGCTGCAGGCGATCCCGATCCCCGACCCGCGGGAGAACCGCGCGCGCGAGCGCCGGGTGGTCGCCGGCGAGCCGCCGAACCCGATCGATCCGCCGCGCGGCTGCCGCTTCCACACCCGCTGCCCGTATGCGACCGACGTCTGCCGGGAGGTGGAGCCTCCGCTGGCCGCCTACCCGAACGGGCACCTGGCCGCCTGCCACCATCCGCGCAACGTCACCGGCGAGGAGGTCGAGCGCGCCGAGCGCTCACCGCTCTCGCCGCTGAGCGCGGGGACGCTTCTGCCAAGCGGCCGCCAGGCACCCCCACCGGTGCTCGACGAGGAGGCGCTGCAGCCGGCGGGGCTGCGCGCGCGGCTGCGGCGGGCGCTGCCGGTCTGAGCCCCCGCTACCTTGAAGGGGCGGTGGAAGAGCCGCTTGGCCTGCTGCTTTTGCCGCGCCGGCTCGAGGAGTTCGAGCTTGCCGAGCATGCGCGCTCGCTGCTTGCGATCCCGCGCGTCGTGGCGCTCGAGCCCGGGCGGCTGCACGCGCCGCGGGCGTTGCGCGACGCGATCGCCGTCCGCCAGGGCCGACGGCTGAGGCTCCCCGGGATCCCCCGGTTGGCTGTGCTCTACCACCCGCGCCAGTACCCGCTCGCGCGCGTGATCCTGGCGCGCTGGACGGAGGTCGAGCTCTGGTACCTGCGCCCCGACCGAGATGGGCTCGCCCACGAGCGCGCCTACACGCGCGAGGAGCTGCTCGACCTCGACGAGCTGGCGCTGGCGCGGGCGGCGCGCGCCGTGCGCGCCTGGGATCGGAAGGAGCTTGACGCCGGCACCGCATCGCTGCGCGAGCGGCTGCTCGAGCTTGGGATCATCAGCCCCCGCGCCTTCCTGCCGGGGGCGCGGTCGCAGCGGCGCCGGTAGCGGCGGCCTGCACGGACGGGGGCGGGCTGCGGCGCGGATGGCTGCCATGCTATGGGGCGCGGATGCGCTACTGGCACGCAGCCTTCGCCCTGCTGCTCGCGGCGGGGATCGCGGCGCTGTTGACGCCGCTTGCGGCGAGGTTCGCGCGACGGGTCGGGGCGATCGACTTCCCCCGCGCCCGCGGGTTGAGCGAGCGGCCGACGCCGAAGCTGGGCGGGCTTGCGATCCTCGCCGGGGCGCTCGTTGCGGCGCTCGTCTGGCTGCCCGCCACGATCCGCCTGCCGCACGTGCCGCACACGCCGCCGGGGTCTGGGGGCACGGTGCACACCTGGGCGATCCTGACGGGCGCGGCGCTGATCACGCTCGTCGGCGCAATCGACGACTGGCGCGAGCTCTCGCCGCCGGTCAAGCTCGTCGGCCAGGCGCTTGCCGCCGTGATCGCCGTCGAGGGCGGCGTGAACGTCACAAGCGTCGTGATCCCGTTCGTCGGCGCGCTTGAGTTTCCCAACGAGGGCGGGGTGATCAGCGCAGTCTGGCTGGTGGCGATCATGAACATCGTCAACTTCTCCGACGGGGTCGACGGGCTCGCCGGCGGCCTGTGCGCGATCGATGGGATTGCGTTCGCGGTCATCATCTTCGACCTGCGCGGGGGCAGCACCGCGGCGGCGATGCTGGCGGCGCTGACCGCCGGCGCCTCGCTGGGCTTTCTGATCTACAACTTCCCGCCGGCCTCGGTCTTCATGGGCGATTCGGGAGCGAACCTGCTCGGCTACCTGCTCGGGGTGGTGGCGGTGATCGGCTCGATCAAGACCGGCGCGGTGGTGGCGTTGGCGGCGCCGCTGCTGATCCTCGCGGTCCCCTTCCTCGACACCGGCTTCGTGGTCGCCAAGCGCCTCAAGTACCACCGCAAGCCATGGTCGGCCGATGCCAGCCACTTCCACCACCGGATGGCGCGGATCGGCTTCAGCCCCCGCCGAACCGTAGCCTACCTGTACGGCTGGACGCTGCTGCTCGCCGGCGTCGCGCTGGCCCTGCGGTTCGTGCCCTACTCCAACCATCGCGGCCAGTACCACCTTGGCTGGAGCCTGGTGATGGCGGCGATCCTGCTGGTGGCGCTGGCGGCGAGCGTCTACCTCGTCTACGTGCTCGAGATCCTCAAGTTCAAGCGGCTGCGCGCCCGCCAGCTGCGCACGCTCGCGCCCGAGACCGGCGAGCACGAGATCGAGCGGATCGTGGAGCGCGACGTGGCGACGGGCGAGTTCGAGGCGGTTCACCTAGAGGAGGGCGACACGGGCGAGTTCGAAGCGCTCAGCGAGCAAGGCGCAGGCGAGCGCGGCGGCTGCGAGCAGCGCCCCGCGCGCGGATCCAACGGCTCCGATCTGGGGGGCGCGGGGCGATGCGACGGCGCCGAGGACCACGAGACGGGCGAGTTCGAGCGGGTCGGGGACCGGGGCTGAGGGGGACGCGTGCAGGCGGCGACCCGGCGGAGGTCCGAGCGCGGACGCGGCGCCGTGGGGCGCTCGGGCCTGAGCGCCGGCGAGCGTGCGGCGCTCCTTGCCACGGCGATCTTGACCGGCGGCGCGGGCGTCGCGCGCTACCTGCACGGCGTGCCGCACGTGCTGGCATTTGCGCTCGCGGGACTGGCGCTGGCGGGCGGCGCGTGGATCGTCTCGCTCGCCACCGAGCAGGTGGGGGGTCGCCTCGGGCCGGCTGCGACCGGCCTTTTGCAATCGACGCTGGGCAACCTGCCTGAGTTCTTCGCCGTGCTGTTCGCGCTCGAGGCGGGCGAGCGGATCGTGGCCGAGACCGCGATCCTCGGCTCGATCTTCGTCAACGCGCTGCTGGTGCTCGGCCTCGTGCTGATGGCAGGGGCGCTGCGCGAGCGCGATGGGACCATGCGCTTCAGCGCCCGGTTGCCGAACGACACCGCGACGCTGCTGCTGCTCGCCTCGTTCATCATCATCCTCGTCGGCCTGGCGCGCGTGGCCCAGGGGCCGGCCAGTCGCCACGCCACCACGATCTCGATCGTCGGGGCGGGGGCGATCCTGATCGTCTACGCCACCTGGCTGCGCCAGTACCTGGGGCGCGGGCGCGCCGACGGCGATGCTCGGCGAGAGCCTCGCGGGCGGCTGGAGACCCGCGTGCCGTTGGCTTTCAGCCTCGCCATGCTCGCCGGCGCCGGCGCCGCCTCGGCCTTCGCCTCGGACTGGTTCGTGCACGCGCTGGCGCCGTCGATCCGCCAGCTGCACATCTCGCAGACGTTCGCGGGGCTGGTGATCGTGGCGATTGCCGGCAATGCGGTCGAGAACGTGGCCGGGATCGTGCTCGCCCATCGTGGCCATGCGGATCTGGCGATCTCGGTGGTGAAGAACTCAGTCGCGCAGATCGCGGCCTTTCTCTATCCGGTGCTGGTGCTGGTCTCGCTGCTCACGCCGACGACGCTGACCTTTGCGCTCGCCCCGATCTACATCGGCGCGCTGCTGGCGACGGCGATCATCATCTGGCAGATCACGGGCGACGGCGAGGGCACGGCGTTCGAGGGCGCCGCGCTGGTGGCGATGTTTGCGATCCTCGCGGCCGTGGCGTTGTTCGAGACCTGAGCGCGCTGCTCTGAGCTGGCGCAACGTCCCTGGCCACAGCCGCGGTCAGGCGGACGTCGCTCACGCTAAGCTCAACGGATGCAGGCAGATCATCCCCAGGCGCGGATGCGCCCCGCAGCGGCTCGGCAACGGCCCTTCACGGCCGCGGATGCAGCCCGTGCCGGGATGCTGATGCTGGCTGTCAACGGGCTCTGCGCGGGCGTGGGCGCCGCGCTCGGGGCGCTGCTCGGCGTGCTTGTACCGCTACTGCTCGCGGGGTTCTTTGTGGGCTTCGGCGCCGCCGTGTGGATCGTCACCTGGCGCTTTCGCTGAGATCTGACAGCGGTGGTTGACCTGCGGGCAAGAAACTGCTTGGTCGGCTACGATGCGCGGCGTCCGGCGAGGCGACCGCACGGATCTTCCTCCTCCGACATGACAGACCGCGCCCACGATCATTCGCGAGCCCGTGCGCTGCGGGTCGTCCGTGCGCGCTCTGGCGGGAGCCCGCCTTGGCGGTAGGGGCCAGGGCGGTCTTCAGCGCGCGGCCGATGCACGTCCTTCGCTACGTCGATGTGGCGCTCGTGCTGATCGCCGCGGTGCCGGCGCTGCTGCTCGGCGTGCCCGCGCTCGGCTACGGGGTGGGCGGTGGCGCATGGGTGCTCCAGCGCGCCCTGGCGGCGGCCGAGCTGCGCATGCTGGGGCGCCTCGAGGACCCACGTCGGTGGCTGGGCGCGCGCCTTGCGGCGCCATTCGGGCGGATCTGGCTGTTGGCGGGCGGGATCGTCGCCGCTGGGGTGCTCGGCGGGCGCGCCGACGGCCTGACCGCGGCAATTGTGATCTTCTGCGCGTACACGATCGCGTTCGCGATCCGCGTCGGCAGCGGGCCCCCTGCCCACCCGGAAGAGGATCGACCGAGCCGGGAGGGTCGGTCGTGAGCGGTGAGGCGCGGCGCGTGGGCGCTGGAAGCTGCGAGCGGAGCGTGCGGTGACCCTGGCGCGGATGAGCAACCGGACGAAGGCGATCCTCGCCTTCCTGGTCGTCTGGCTGGGGGGCACGGTTGCCTTCGCAATCGGGCTTGGCCTCAAGTCGCACAAGGCGCCCGAGGTGGCCTCCGGGGCGTTCTCGCCGATCGGCGAGTTCAAGCTGCTCAACTACGCCCAGATCGGCCCGATCGACATCAACAAGGGCGTGCTGTTCGTGCTCGTGACCGCGGCGATCACGATCGGCGTGATGGGGTGGGTGGCGCGCAAGATGCAGATGCGCCCCAACCGCACGCAGGTGATGGTCGAGTGGCTGTACGACTTCTCGCGCCAGATGACGCGGGAGAACATGGACGAGCGGCTCGCGCGCAAGTACTTCCCGCTGGTGGCGACGTTGTTCGTGTTCATCATGGTCACGAACCTGATCGGTTACATCCCGCTGCCGCTCGAGACCAACGACACATTCACCCTGTTCGGCGCCCATGTGCCGGCCTTCCAGATCTACGCGGCCGACACCAACGTCGCGTTCCCGGCGATCCTGGCGCTGATGGTGTTCGTGCTCTTCAACTACGAGGGCGTCCGCCACCACGGCTTCGTCGGTTACGCCAAGAGCCTGATCCCGGGCGGCGTGCGCGGGGCGATGCTGCCGCTGATCGCAGTGATCGAGGTGCTGTCCGTGTTTTTGAGGCTCTTGTCGCTGACGATTCGGCTGTGGGCGAACCTGCTCGCGGGGCATCTGCTGATTGCGTTCATGGGCGGCGAGCTCGGGGTGCTCGTGGGGCTGCCGTTCATCTCCTGGTTCTTGCTGCCGCTGGGGATCGCGATCTACATCTTCGAGGCGACGCTGATCGCGGTCCTGCAGGCGTTCATCTTTGCCATCCTCACCGCGATCTACATCGGCGACTCGGTTCACGGTCACTGACCTAACGAGAAGGAGCGACTCATCACATGCTGATCCACCTGCTGTCCTTCCTCCACCCGGTTCTGCATCCGCTGTTTGCGGCGACCGGCGACACGATCGCGCAAAAGGGGCTGCGCTCCGTCGCGCTCGGCTTCGGCGCCGGTGGCGGCGCGGCGGGGGCGGGCGCCGGAATCGGCATGGTGTTCAATGCCTCGATCCAGGCCAAGACGCGCCAGCCGGAGCTGCGCCAGGACATCGAGCGCGACCAATGGCTCGGCTTCGCGCTGACCGAGGCGACCTTCTTCTACGGCCTGGTCGGCGGCTTCATCGCCTTCTTCCTGTAGGCCGGCGGTGGATCCAGCAAGCGCCCACATGACCGTGCCGATCGCCTCCTCCAGCGGCTCGTTCCTGGTCCTGCCCAGCGCGGGGATGACGATCTGGACGATCGTCGTCTTCCTGATCTCGATGGCGATCCTCGCAAAGTGGGTCTTCCCCCGCATCCGCGAGGCGCTGGACCGCCGGGCGGCGGCGATCGAGGACTCGATCGATGCCGCGGCGCGCGCGCGCGAGGAGGCCGAGCGGGCGTTGGAGGAGTACCGCCAGCGGCTGAAGGAGGCGCGCCAGCAGGCGGAGGAGATCATCACCCGCGCGCGCAAGGCCGCGGAGCTGCACGAGCGCGAGGCCCAGGAGCACGAGAAGGCCAGGCGCGAGCAGATGCTCGAGCAGACGCGGCGGGAGATCGAGGCCGAGACGCGACGGGCGATCGAGGAGATCCGGCGCGAGGTTGCCGATCTGACCGTGATGGCCGCGGAGAAGGTCACGCGCAAGGTGCTCTCGGCGGAGGATCAGCGCCGTCTGGTCGAGGAGGCGCTCGCCGAGCTCGATTTCAGCGCGCTCACCGCCGGGGCGGAGGCCTAGCGGCCGGTGGAGGAGATCGCCCAGGTCTACGCGCGCTCGCTGTTCGAGGTCGCGCTCGAGCACGGGGTCCTCGATGAGATCCGCGAGCAGCTGGCGGCGTTCGCCGATGCGCTCGCCGCCAACCGACAGCTGGCGATGTTCTGCTTCTCACCGTACTTCACGGTCGAGGAGAAGAAGGAGGGGCTGCGGCGGGTGGTGGTGGCGCCGCACCCGTTGTTTCGGAACTTCCTCGAGGCGCTGGTCGAGCGACACCGGATGCCGGTGATCTACCGCATCCGGACCGAGTTCGACCGGCTCTGGGACAAGCACCACCAGCGGTTGCCGGTGGCGGTGACGAGCGCGGTCGAGCTCGACGAGGAGACGGTACGCTCGATCGGCGAGCGGATCGGCGAGCAGACCGGCAACGAGATCGAGCTCCACAGCAGCGTCGATCCGGAGATCATCGGTGGGATCGTGCTGCGTGTCGGCAACTTCATCCTCGACGCGTCGATCCGCAACCGCCTCGAACAACTGAGAAAGCAGGTGGCGGCGGCATAGGCGCCCCGCCCCGCCAGCGAAGGAGCAGCGCACGACATGGAGATCAAGCCGGACGAGATCACCGCGATCCTGAAGAGCCGCATCGAGGGCCTCGATACGACCAGCGCCGACCTCTCGGAGGTCGGCACGGTGCTGTCGGTCGCCGACGGCATCTGCCGGATCCACGGCCTGGAGAACTGCATGAGCTTCGAGATGCTCGAGCTGCCGCACGATGTCACCGGGCTGGCGCTCAACCTCGAATCCGACAACGTCGGCGCGGTGCTGTTTGGCGACTGGGAGAAGATCGTCGAGGGCGACACCGTCAAGCGCACCGGGCGCCTGCTGGAGATCCCAGTCGGCGAGGAGCTGCTCGGCCGGATCGTCGATCCCCTCGGCAACCCGCTCGACGGCAAGGGAGAGATCCGCACGACGCAGACGCGGCCGGCCGAGCACAAGGCGCCCGGCGTGGTGCTGCGCCAGCCGGTGAAGGAGCCGATGCTGACCGGCCTGAAGGCGATCGACTCGATGATCCCGATCGGCCGGGGACAGCGCGAGCTGATCATCGGCGACCGCCAGACAGGCAAGACGGCGATCGCGATCGACACGATCATCAACAACCGCGACAAGGACCTGATCTGCGTGTATGTCGCGATCGGCCAGCGCAAGGCGACGGTCGTGCAGCTGGCGCAGGTGCTGGAGGACGCGGGCGCGCTCGAGAACACGATCATCGTGATGGCGCCCGCCGACGAGGCCGCGCCGATCAAGTTCCTCGCGCCCTACGCGGGGTGCGCGATGGGCGAGTACTTCCTCTACGACGGCCGTGCGGCGCTGGCGATCTACGACGATTTGACCAAGCACGCCTACGCCTACCGGCAGATGTCGCTGCTGCTGCGTCGCCCACCCGGCCGGGAGGCCTACCCGGGCGACGTCTTCTACCTGCATTCGCGGTTGCTCGAGCGCGCGGTCAAGCTCAGCGACGAGCTCGGCGGCGGCTCGCTGACCGCGCTGCCGATCATCGAGACGCAGGCCGGCGATGTCTCCGCCTACATCCCGACGAACGTGATCTCGATCACCGACGGCCAGATCTACCTTGAGCCGAAGCTGTTCTACTCGGGCGTGCGGCCGGCGATCAACGTCGGGATCTCGGTCTCCCGCGTCGGCGGCAACGCCCAGCTGACGCCGATGCGCCGCGTCGCGGGACGGCTCAAGCTCGAGCTCTCGCAGTACCGCGAGCTGGAGGCCTTCGCCCAGTTCGGCTCGGAGCTTGATGTCCAGACCCAGCGCACGCTGGCGCGCGGCGAGCGGCTGGTGAAGACGCTGAACCAGTCCGAGCGTCAGCCGATGCCGATCGAGGAGCAGGTGGTGCAGATCTTCGCCGCCACCAACGGCTACCTCGACCGGATCGTGGTCGAGAAGGTCGAGCGCTTCCTGGGCGAGTTGGTGGACTCGGTGCGCGGCTCCGAGCCGGAGGTGCTGAGGCGGATCGCCGCCGGCGAGTGGACCGATGAGATCCAGCAGCAGCTCGAGCGGGCGATCAAGGGGTTCGCCGAGGACTTCGGCTACGACCTCGACGAGGAGGGCCACCCGATCGAGGAGGAGGCGGTGGCGGCCTAGGGCGGCCCGCCGTCGCAGTGCGATGCCAGAGAGCCAGCGTGACGTCCGCAACCGGATCGCGTCGGTGCGCAACATCCAGAAGATCACGCGCGCGATGGAGATGGTCGCGGCGGCGCGGCTGCGCCGCGCCGAGCAGCGGATCGAGGCGCTGCGGCCGTATGCCCAGGCGATCCGGCGGATGACGCGCGAGGCCGCCGAGGCGGCCGGCAGCCTGCCGCGCCTGCCGATCCTGACCGAGCGGGCCGAGATCCAAACCGTCGCGCTGCTGCTGGTGGCGGGCGACCGGGGGCTCGCGGGCGCGTTCAACTCGAACATCATCCGCGCCGGGGTGGCCGCCGGACGCGAGCTGGGGGCGGACGGGCGCAAGGTCACCTACTACGCATCCGGTCGGCGCATCGCCTCATCGCTCAGCTTCCGCGGGTTGGAGCCGGCGGCGAGCTTCACCGGCTTCTCCGACCGGCCGGCCTACGCGGACGCGCGCCGGATCGCCGAGCGGCTGATGGCCGATTACGTCGACGGCGAGCTTGACCGGGTCGAGGTGATCTACAACGGCTACGTCTCCGCGATCCGCCAGGAGGTGCGGCGCGAGACGCTCTTGCCGCTGCAGCAGGCCTCCGTGATGGAGGAGCGCCACGAGGAGGATGATTCCCAGCGGGAGCGGGCGGCTCAGCGCGCGCTCGTCGAGTACGAGCCCGACCCCGAGGAGATCCTCGCGCGGCTCGTCCCCGACTACGTCGAGATCTCCGTCTATCGTGCGCTGCTCGAGTCGACCGCGTCCGAGCACGGCGCGCGGATGACCGCGATGCGCAACGCGTCCGACAACGCCGGCACGCTGATCGAGGATTTGACCTTGCAGATGAACCGCGCCCGCCAGGCGGAGATCACGCAGGAGATCATGGAAGTCGTGGCCGGGGCCGAGGCCCTCGGCTGAACCTGTTCATACTGGATGGAGCGAACGATGTCCCTCACAACCGAGAAGCCAGCTGCCACCCCCAGGGCCGAGAAGCGCAACGTCGGCCGCATCGAGGAGATCCAAGGCGTCGTGATCGAGGCCGTGTTCCCCGATGAGCTGCCGGAGATCAACCACGCGATCACGATCAGGCGCCCGGAGATCGTCAAGGCCGAGGAGGACATGGACGTCGCCGCCCAGATCGACCCGGTGCTCGTCTGCGAGGTACAGCAGCACCTCGGCGATGACCGCGTGCGGGCGGTGGCGATGGACACCACCGACGGGCTCTCGCGGGGGATGGAGGTGGTCGACACCGGCCAGCCGATCACGGTCCCCGTGGGCCGCGCCACGCTCGGGCGGATCTTCAACCTGCTGGGCGACCCGATCGACCTCGGGGACCCGCTGCCCGAGGACGTTGAGCGCTGGCCGATCCACCGCCCGGCGCCGTCGGTGGAGGCGATGACGCCGACCACCGAGATGTTCGAGACGGGGATCAAGGTGATCGACCTGCTCGCGCCGTATGCGAAGGGGGGCAAGGTCGGTTTGTTCGGCGGCGCGGGCGTCGGCAAGACGGTGATCATCCAGGAGCTGATCCACAACCTCGCACAGCAGCACGGCGGCCTGTCGGCGTTCTGCGGCGTCGGCGAGCGCTCGCGCGAGGGCAACGACCTCTGGCTCGAGATGAAGGAGTCGGGCGTGCTCGACAAGACGATGCTCGTCTTCGGCCAGATGAACGAGCCGCCCGGCGCGCGCATGCGGGTCGCCCTCTCCGGCCTGACGATGGCCGAGTACTTCCGCGACCAGGAGGGTCAGGACGTGCTGCTGTTCATCGACAACATCTTCCGCTTTGTGCAGGCTGGCTCGGAAGTCTCGGCGCTGCTCGGGCGGATGCCCTCGCAGGTGGGCTATCAGCCGACGCTCGAATCCGAGATGGGGCAGCTGCAGGAGCGGATCACCTCGACGCGCAAGGGCTCGGTCACCTCCGTGCAGGCGATCTACGTGCCGGCCGACGACCTCACCGACCCGGCCCCGGCCTCCGTCTTCGCCCACCTGAACGCGACCACGGTGCTGTCGCGCTCGATCGCCGAGAAGGGCATCTACCCGGCGGTCGACCCGCTCGACTCGACCTCGACGATCCTCAAGGCGGAGATCCTCGGGGAGGAGCACTACACCGTCGCAACCCGCGTCAAGGAGGTGCTCCAGCGCTACAAGGAGCTGCAGGACATCATCGCGATCCTCGGGATCGACGAGCTCTCCGACGAGGACAAGGTGACGGTCAACCGCGCGCGGCGGATCGAGCGCTTCCTCTCGCAGCCCTTCCACGTGGCCGAGCAGTTCACGGGCACCCCGGGCGTCTACGTTCCGATCTCCGAGTCGATCCGCGGCTTCGCCGAGATCCTCGACGGCAAGCATGACGACCTGCCCGAGCGCGCGTTCTTCATGAAGGGCACGATCGACGAGGTGGTCAAGGACGCGGAGCGGCGCTAGTGGCGCACACCAAGTTCCGCTGCGAGGTGCTGACCCCCGAGGGGGAGGTCTTCAACGACGAGGTCGAGATGGTCTCGACGCGCACGTCGGTGGGGCTGATCGGGGTGCTGGCGCATCACGCGCCGCTCTTGGCGATGCTCGACCCGACCGAGCTGCGGCTGTACCGCTCGGAGGCGGATGTGGTCCGCTACGCCCAGGCGGAGGGGTACATGCAGGTCGCCCACAACCACGTGATGATCCTCGTCGAGGAGGCGCTCGACCCCGGTTCGCTTGACGTGGCGGCGCTGCGCGACAAGCTCGCGCAGGCCGAGCGCGAGCTTGAGGCGGCCGGGGAGGACTCGGAGAAGCAGCGGGTCGCCGCGCGCGACAAACGTCGGGCCGAGCGCTTCCTGCAGATCGCCGGAGGTTGAGCCGGGCGCGGGCGGGGGCCAGGCCATGAGACTGATCCCCCAAAGCCGCGGCGGTGCGCTGCTGCGCTTCGCGCTCGGCGCGGTGGTCGTGATCGCCGCCGCCACCGCCACCACCGCCGTCGCCGGCCTGATGCAGTTCAAGCAGGTCGCGACGTACCTGTCGGCAAACAAGGCGCTGCGGGCGCCGGTCAGGATCCCGCCCCCGGGCGCTCCGCAGACGCTGCTGTTGATCGGCTCCGACCACCGCGCCGGCGAGCCCTACAGCGCCGCGAACACCGACACGATGCTGCTCGTGCGCCTGAACCCCAGCTCGCGCACGATCAACATGCTCTCAATCCCACGCGATCTGAAGGTGCAGATCCCCGGGTACGGCGCGCAGAAGATCAATGCCGCCTACTCGATCGGCGGCCCCAGCCTGCTCCTGCACATCATCCAGACGCAGGTGTTCCCGGGCTTTCAGGTCAACCACATCCTCGACGTCAACTTCGGCGGCTTCAAGGCGCTCGTCAACGCGATCGGCTGCGTGTACGTCGATGTGGACCACCGCTACTACAACAACACCGCGCTCACCGACTACTCCTCGATCGACATCGCGCCCGGCTACCAGCGGCTGTGCGGGAGCAAGGCGCTGCAGTTCGTGCGCTTCCGCCACACCGACTCAGACATCGTCCGCAACGCCCGCCAGCAGGACTTCCTCCGCTGGGTCAAGGACCAGTACAGCATCTCCTACCTGCTCGCCAACCGTGACCGGCTGCTGCGGATCTTTGGCGAGCATGTGCAAACCGACGCCGACCTGCACTCGGTCGACGGCCTGATCAACCTCTTCGACCTCGTTGTCAACATGGCCGGACACGAGATCAGGCAGATCCAGTTCCCCTACGTGTTCGGCCCGTGCAACCCCGTCGCTGACCCGCAGACGCCCTGCTATGTGCTCGCCTCGAGCGCGGCCGCGGAGCGCCGGGCCTATGAGCAGTTCATGGCGCCGACGACCGGCAGCCCCAGCCGATCGCGGTCAAGCCCGGGGACGGCGGGCCAGCCCGCCCATGGCGCAAGCGGGGCCTCGCCCGCCGGCGGCCGGGGCAGCCCCGGTGGGGCGCCCGGCCTGCTGGCCGATCCGGCCGATGGGCGCGCCCAGGCGGCGGCGCTCAAGAACCCGGGGATGCCCGTCTACTACCCGCGCTACATCCTCGCCGGCAGCGCCTACTGCTCCTCGGCGAGTGGCAACTGCGACGATCCGCAGGAGCCCGCCAGCGAGTATGCCGGCATGTACCCGCGCGAGTACGTGATCGATGACCGCGCGGGCCATCCCCATGCCGCCTATGTGATGACGCTCGTCCAGGACGCCCCGGCAGGCGAGTACTACACGGTGCAGGGGACGACCTGGCAGAACCCGCCGATCCTCGCTCACCCGGCCGCCGCCACGGTGATCGACGGCAAGACGCTGCTCGAGTACTTCAACGGCTCGAGGCTCGATCTGGTCGCGTGGCGCACCCCTGAGGGCGTCTACTGGGTCTCAAACTCGCTTACGGACTCGATCGGCGACCGCCAGCTGCTGGCGATCGCCGCTTCGCTCACGCGCTACTCGGGGTGAGCGTGGGCGGCGCGGAGCGGCGCGCGAGGTCCGTCGAGCATCGACCCAGCGCGACCTGCGGCCGGCGCGAAGCGCTGGGTTGCAACGTCCGCCGCTACCCTGCGCTCTGCGATGAGCGGTGGGCGCGAACCGATCGCCGTGATCGGGACCGGCTACGTCGGGCTTGTGACCGCGGCGGGCTTTGCCGAGCTCGGCAACGAGGTCTGGTGCGTCGACGTCGATGTCGAGAAGGTGGCGCGCCTGCGCGCCGGGCAGCCGCCGATCTACGAGCCCGGCCTCGCCGAGTCGCTCGCCGCGAACCGGGAGCGACTGCATTTCGACACCGAGCTCGGACCGGCGCTCGAGCGCTGCCGACTTCTGCTCGTCTGCGTGGGCACGCCACCCACCTACTCCGGCGACGCCGATCTCTCCGCCGTGCACGCCGTTGTGGAGGCGATGCCGCCCTCCGATCGCCACGCGCTCGTGATGAAGTCGACCGTCCCAGTCGGCACCGGGCAGGCGATCAGGCGCCTGCTCGAGCAGCAGGGCAAGGGGGGCTTTCGCTACGTCGCATGCCCGGAGTTCCTCAAGGAGGGATCGGCGCTCGAGGACTTCCGCCATCCGGACCGGGTCGTGATCGGCGATGAGCGCGACTGGGCTGGCGACGCGGTCGCGGCGCTGTACGAGCCGCTGGGCGCTCCGCTCGTGCGCACTGACATCGCCTCGGCCGAGATGATCAAGCTGGCAGCCAACGCGTTCCTGGCGACGAAGATCTCGTTCATCAACGAGATCGCCAACGTCTGCGAGGAGACCGGCGCCGATGTGCTCGAGGTGGCGCGCGGGATGGGCCTCGATCAGCGGATCGGCAGCCACTTCCTGCGCCCCGGGATCGGCTACGGTGGCTCCTGCTTCCCCAAGGATGTCTCGGCGCTCAAGCAGCTCGCCGGGAACTCCGGCTACCACTTCCAGCTTCTGACGGCGGTGATCGAGGTGAACGAGCTGCAGAAGCGGCGCGTGATCGCCAAGCTCCAGAAGCACCTCGGCTCGCTGGTCGGCAAGCGGGTCGCGCTGCTGGGGCTGGCGTTCAAGGCCAATACCGACGATATGCGGGAGGCCTCCTCGCTCGTGCTGCACTCGCGGCTGTTGGCGGACGGCGCGCAGGTCAGCGCCTACGATCCGGTGGCCGAGCAGGAGGCGCGGAAGGTGATGCGCGGCGTGCGGTTCGCCTCCACCGCGCTCGAGGCGCTTGAGGGCTCTGATGCAGCGGTGCTCGTGACCGAGTGGCCCGAGTTTGCGCGACTGGATTGGCGGGAGGCGGCGCGCCGGATGGCCGGGCGCGTGGTGATCGACGGGCGCAACCATCTCGATCCGGCCGCAGTGACCGCAGCCGGCCTGTACTACGAGGGGATCGGGCGCAACGCCGCGCCTGCGCCGGCCTCGCGCACGGTTGAGGCGGGGACGGCCTGATGCGGCTGTTGGCCGCGGCAGGGGAGCCGGATCGATGCAGGCGCTGATCCTCGCCGGCGGCGAGGGGACGCGCCTGCGACCGCTGACGGCGACGATGCCCAAGCCGGTGGTGCCGCTCGCCGGCCGCCCCTTCATCGCCCACATGCTCGCCTGGCTGGCCGGCCACGGCGTCGAGGAGGCGATCCTCGCCTGCGGCTTCATGGCCGAGCGGGTCCGTGCGGTTCTCGGCGACGGCCGGAAGCTCGGCGTGCGGCTGCGCTACCTCGAGGAGCCCCGACCGCTTGGCACCGGCGGCGCGCTGAAGTTCGCCGAGGAGTTGCTCGATGAGCGGTTCTTGATGCTCAACGGCGACGTGCTCTGCGACCTCGACCTCGCCGCCCAGCTCGCCCACCACGAGCGCACCGGCGCGCTCGGGACGCTTGCGCTGGTGGGCGTCGATGACCCCTCGGCCTATGGCCTGGTGCGGCGCAACGCCGATTCCTCGGTGAGGCAGTTCCTGGAGAAGCCCAGCCCCGAGGAGATCGACACGAGGCTCGTCAACGCCGGCTGCTACGTGCTCGAGCGCGAGCTGCTCGACGCGCTTCCCCCCGCCGGCACTCCCGTCTCGATCGAGCGCGAGCTGTTCCCGGCGCTTGTCGGGCACGGCCTCTATGGCTACGAGGCACGTGGCTACTGGCTCGACATCGGCACGCCCGAGCGCTACCTGCAGGGGACCTTCGACATCCTCGAGGGCAGGGTCAGGGCTGCGGCCAGCCCCAATCTCGACGCCGCAGGTCAAGGGCTCGGCGAGGGAGCGCGAATCGCCGGGGAGCTGCGCGCGCCGGCGCTGGTCGGCGCGGATGGCGAGCTCGAAGCCGGCGCGCTGGCCGGCCCCAGGGTGGTGCTGGGCGCCGGGGTGCGCGTCGCAGCGGGCGCCCAAATCGCCGAGGCGGTGATCCTCGAGCGCGCCTCGATCGGCGAGCGGACGCGGATCACGGGGGCGATCGTCGGCCCCGGCGCCTCGATCGGCCCCGACTGCGTGCTCGAGCGAAACGTGGTGATCGGCGCCGGGGCGCGGCTTGCCGCCGGCACCGTCCTGCAGGAGGGGACACGTGTCGATGCCGGCGCGAGCATCGGCGCCGACGCGGGCGCGCCGCGCAGAGGCGACGTGCGCATCGGCTTGAGCGCGGCGGCGAGCGAGGAGGCGGTGCGGCCTTGAGCGAGCTGAGCCCTGCGCGCATCGCCGCCGTCGACACCAGCGAGCAGCTGGCGGACATACTGGCCCTGCCGCAACAGCTGCGCGACGCGCTCTGGCGGGTCGAGTCGGCGGCGATTGAGCCGGCCGAGGCCGAGGGCGGGCTGATCGTGGCCGGAATGGGAGGGTCGGCGATCGGCGGGGCGCTGGCGCGGGAGGTGCTCGGAGACCGGGCGCGGCGCCCGATAGCGCTCGCGCGCGGCTACGCGCTGCCGCCCTGGGCGACCCCGGAGTGCGCGGTGCTGTGCGCGAGCTACTCCGGCCAGACCGAGGAGACGCTTGCCGTCTACGAGGCGGCGGGGGCGCTCGGCGCCAGGCGGATCGTCGCCACCACCGGGGGCCGGCTGGCGCGCCAGGCGCGCGCCGACGGGATCCCGGTGATCCCGCTGCCGGGAGGGTTTCAGCCGCGCGCGGCGGTCGGCTACTTGCTGGTGGTGGCGCTGGAGGTGGCGGCACTGTGCGGCGCGGGCGAGCGGTTGCACGCCGAGATCGATGTTGCCGCCGCGCACGCCGAGCGGCTCGTCGACGAGTGGGGTCCCGACAGCCCAGGGGATAGCCTCGCCAAGGAGCTCGCCCGCGGGCTGTACGGCACCGCGCCGCAGCTCGCCGGCGCCGGGCTGACGGCGCCGATCGCCTACCGCTGGAAGTGCCAGCTCAACGAGAACGCCAAGACTCCCGCGTTCAGCGCCGAGCTACCCGAGCTCGACCACAACGAGATCGCCGGCTGGGAGGGGGCGGCGGCGGTCGGGACGTTCAGCGCCGTGTTCCTCGACGACCGCGACCTGCATCCGCGCGTGCGCCAGCGAATCGAGCTCACGCGAGGGCTGATCGCCGCGACCGGCGCTCCCACCTTCCGGGTTGAGTCGGTCGGCGAGACGCGCACCGAGCGACTTGTCTCGCTCGTGCTGCTGGGGGATTTGGTCTCGCTGTACGTGGCGGTGCTGCGGGGCGTCGATCCCGCTCCGGTGGACGTGCTCGAGCGCCTCAAGCGGGCGCTCGCCCGGGGCTGAGAGCTGCCGCGTGCGCAGGCGCGACTCCGCGCGGCGCGCGGCGTCCCCGCGCAAGGGTTGACAGGCGCGTGGTAAGGTTGCCCTGAGACATGGACGGCCTGACGATCAACGAGGCGGCCGCGCTGACCGGGTGGTCGGCGCGCATGCTGCGCTACGTCGAGCGCGCCGGACTGATCACGCCGCCCCGATCGGCGGCGGGCTACCGCCTTTACGGCGCCGGCGAGCTGCAGCGACTGCGGACGCTCAAGGAGCTGCTGGCGCGCTTCGAGCTCGGGCTTGCCGATGTCGCGTTCGCGCGGCGCATGCAGACGGACGAGCGGCTGCGCGAGGCGGTCAACGAGTGGCTCTCAAGCCAACCGCTTCGCCCCGCCGACGTGCAGCCCGCGGACTGGCTGCGCTTCGAGCAGGAGAAGCACGAGCGGCTGCTGGCGGCCGCGTGATGGAGCCGCGCCGGCGGCGGGACCCCGAAGCCGAGAGGAGAAGCTAGTTGGCGATGAGCACGACCGTCGAGAGCAAGCTCGAGTTCGAGGTGGCGGATCTGGGGCTGGCGGAGTTCGGCCGGCGGGAGATCGGCCTGGCCGAGCATGAGATGCCGGGGCTGATGGCCACGCGCCGCGAATTCGCCGAGGCGCAGCCGCTGCGGGGGGCGCGGATCACGGGCTCGCTGCACATGACGGTGCAGACGGCGGTGCTGATCGAGACGCTGGTGGCGCTGGGAGCCGAGGTGCGGTGGTGCTCGTGCAACATCTTCTCGACCCAGGATCACGCCGCCGCGGCGGTGGTGGTCGGCCCGGAGGGGACCGCGGCGGAGCCCCGCGGCGTGTCGGTGTTTGCGTGGAAGGGCGAGTCGCTCGAGGATTACTGGCGCTGCGTCGAGCGGGCGCTCAGCTGGCCCGACGGGGAGGGGCCGAACATGCTGCTCGACGACGGCGGCGACGCGACGCTGCTGGTGCACAAGGGGGTTGAGTTCGAGCGGGTGGGCAGGGTGCCCGATCCGACCACGGCTGAGTCGGAGGAGCTAGGCGTGATCCTGGCGCTGCTGGCGCGCTCGCTCGAGCGCGATCCGCGCCGCTTCACCCGCATCGCCGCCTCCATCAGGGGCGTCACGGAGGAGACGACGACCGGCGTGCACCGCCTCTACCAGTACGCGCAGCGCGGCGAGCTGCTGTTCCCCGCGATCAACGTCAACGACTCGGTCACCAAGTCGAAGTTCGACAACCGCTACGGCTGCCGCCACTCGCTGATCGACGGCATCAATCGCGCGACCGATGTGCTGATCGGCGGCAAGCTGTGCGTGGTCTGCGGCTACGGGGACGTGGGCAAGGGCTGCTGCGAGTCGCTGCGCGGCCAGGGGGCGCGTGTGGTGGTGACCGAGATCGACCCGATCTGCGCGCTGCAGGCGGCGATGGACGGCTTCCAGGTGGCGCGGCTGGAGGATGTGGTCGAGCAGGCGGACATCTTCATCACCGCCACCGGCTGCCGTGACGTGATCCGCGTCGAGCATATGCAGCGGATGAAGCACCAGGCGATCGTCGGCAACATCGGCCACTTCGACAACGAGATCGATATGGCCGGCCTGGCGCGCGCTCCCGGCGTGCAACGGATCCCTGTCAAGCCGCAGGTGGACGAGTGGCGCTTCCCCGACGGGCATTCGATCATCGTCCTCTCGGAGGGCCGGTTGCTGAACCTCGGCAACGCCACCGGGCATCCCAGCTTTGTGATGTCGAACAGCTTCACCAACCAGGTGATCGCCCAGATCGAGCTCTTCTCCCACCCCGAGCGCTATCAGAAGCGGGTCTACACCCTTCCCAAGCACCTCGACGAGAAGGTCGCGCGGCTGCACCTCGATGCGCTCGGCGTAAGGCTCACCGAGCTCACCCCGGCGCAGGCCGACTATCTCGGCGTGCCGGTCGAAGGGCCTTACAAGCCCGAGCACTACCGCTACTGATGGGGGCTGGCGTCCCGGCGGCCGCGCTCGCGTCGCAGGGCGCCGCCAGGATCGCCTGGGCGGAGAGCCAGATGCCCGTGCTGCGCCAGGTGGGCGAGCGCTTCGCCGCCGAGCGGCCGCTCGCGGGACTCAGGGTCGCAGCCTGCCTGCATGTGACCGCCGAGACCGCCAACCTGGCCCGCACGCTGCGGGTCGCGGGAGCGAGCGTCGCGCTCTGCTCGGCCAACCCGTTGACCGTCCAGGACGACGTCGTCGCCGCGCTCGTGCATGAGCACGGGGTCGAGGTGCGCGCCGCCCGCGGCGAGAGCGTTGAGCGCTACGCCCAGCACCTGCGCGAGCTGGTCGAGTCAAAGCCCCAGATCACAATCGACGACGGCGCCGATCTGCTCCTGCTCGCCCATCAGCTGGGCGGCGAGGCGCTTGCCGGGTTGATCGGCGGCATCGAGGAGACCAACACCGGGCTCGTGCGCCTGCGTCGCGCGCACGCGCGCGGGCAGCTCCGCTGCCCGGTGTTGGCGGCCAACGAGGCGCGCACCGAGCGGGCGCTCAACGATCGCCACGGGACCGGCCAGTCCGCCCTCGACGGGATCATCCGCGCCGCCAACGTGCTGCTCGCCGGGCACACGCTGGTCGTGCTCGGCTACGGCTGGGCCGGCCAGGGGATCGCCGAGCGCGCCCGCGGCGCCGGCGCGGCAGTGATCGTCTGCGAGGTCGATCCCCTGCGCGCGCTCGAGGCGCGGATGGCGGGCTACGAGGTGATGCCGGCGCTCGACGCCGCCGAGCGGGGCGATGTGTTCGTGACGGTCACCGGCTCGCGCCGAGTGTTGCGCGCCGAGCACTTCGAACGGATGAAGGATGGCGCGCTGCTGGCGAACGCCGGCCACTTCGACGTCGAGATCGATCTCGAGGCGCTGCGCGGCCTGGCAGCCGGCGGGATCCGCGCGGTCCGCCCACTGGTGAGCCAGTACGAGCTGGCCGACGGCCGGCGGCTCAACCTGCTCGCGGAGGGGCGCGTCGTCAATCTGGCCGCCGCCGAGGGCCACCCCGCCGCGGTGATGGACGTGTCCTTCGCGCTGCTGGCGTTGGCGGCCGAGGCGCTCGCGGCGGGCGCGGGGAGGCTCGGACCGGGGGTGCACCCGGTGCCCCCCGAGATCGACCTCGAGGTCGGGCGCCTCAAGCTCGCCGCGCTCGGGGTGCGGATCGACGAGGAGACCGAGGAGCAGGCGCGCTACCGCCGGGCATGGGAATAGGATCACGGGGGTGTCTGCGACCAACGGCCGTTTGCGTGGCGGGATCGACCTCGGCGGCACGAAGATCGAGGCGATCGTCGTGGATGAGCGCCACCAGGTGCGCGGCCAGGCGCGCCTGCCGACGCCGACCGAGGGCGGCCCCGCCGACGTGGCCGCGGCGATGACGGCGGCGATGGCGAAGGCCGCCGCCGCCGCCGGCGTCGCACCGACCGCGCTGCTTGGCGTCGGCGCCGGCTCGCCGGGCACGGTCGAGGCTGCCTCCGGGACCGTCACCGGCGCTCGCAACCTGCCGGGCTGGAGCGGCAGCTACCCGCTCGCGGCTGAGCTGCGCCGCCGCCTCGGCGTGCCCGCCTATGTCGGCAACGACGTGGCGGTGGCAACGAACGCCGAGCACAAGCTCGGTGCCGGCAAGGAGTACCGCTCGCTGCTGGGCGTCTTCTGGGGGACCGGCGTCGGCGGCGGGCTGATCCTCGACCGCCGCCCCTGGCACGGCCGCGGAGGCGCCGGCGAGATCGGCCACATGGTGATCAAGCGCGGCGGCGCTCGTTGCCCATGCGGGCGACGGGGCTGCGTGGAGGCCTACGCCGGCCGCAGCGCGATGGAGGCGCGCGCCCGTCGGGCGCTCGCCAAGGGACGCCGGACGGAGCTGTTCGAGCTGATGCACGAGCGGGGCCGCACCCGCCTCACCAGCTCGATCTGGTGGCACGCCGTGGAGCGCGGCGACAAGCTCGCGGTGAAGCTGGTGGAGCGGGCGGTCAAGGCACTCGGCGCCGGAATCGCCTCGGCGGTCAACCTGCTCGATCCTGAGGCGGTGCTCATCGGCGGCGGCCTCGGCGTGCGCTTCGGCGAGCCGTACGTGCGCCGGATCGCCGAGGCGATGCGTCCGCACCTGTTCAACGATCGCACGCCGCCGCCGGTGATGCTCGCTTCCCTGGGGGATCTGGGCGGGGCGCTCGGGGCGGCGCTGCTGGTCCCGAGCGATGCGGCCTAAAGCTGGGCCGGCCGGGGGCGTCGTCCGCTCGCGCCGCCCCGCGGCGCATCGACAAAGGCTCAAGCGGGCAATATCGTCTGCGCAAGGAGGATCCAGCAACGCGAGGAGGTCGGCATTGCGCATCGAAGTCAAGGGCCGCAACGTGTCCGTCGACGACCGGCTACGCGAGCACGTCAACCGCCGCTTCCGCAAGGTCGAGCGCCAGGTCTCCGAGCTGGCCGAGCTCGAGCTCGAGCTGATCGAGGAGCGCAACCCGGCGATCGCGGACGGATTCCTCGCCGAGGCGACGCTGCACCTGAAGGGCGTGACGTTGCGCGCCTGTCACGCCTCGCCCGACCTGCTCCACTCGATCAACGAGGTCAGCGAGGAGCTCGCCGTGCAGGTCAAGCGCCACCGCGACAAGCGCCGTAGACGGCGCGAGGCCCGCGCAGCCCAGCCGGCCGCGGGGATCGAGGTGCCGCGCGCAAGCTCGCCGCTGCCGGGCGAGCTCGGCCCGGCCGCCTGAGCGCCGCTCCTGCCACGCCGCCGCCGAGCTCGCTCGAGCCGCCCGAGCCCGGCGGGGCCGCTGCTACGCTCAGGCGCATGTCGCTGATTGACCGTGCGCTGCGCATCGGCGAGGCGAAGAAGTTCAAGTCCTACGAGCAGCGCGTTGCCCGGATCAACGACTTCGAGGAGGAGTTCGAGCTCTACACCGACACCGAGCTGCGCGAGGCGATGGACGGGCTGCGTGAGCGGGCGCGCAACGGCGAGGACCTCGACGAGCTGCTCTACGAGTGCTTTGCGCTGGTCCGCGAAGCGGGCAAGCGCACGCTCGGGATGCGCCACTTCGACGTGCAGCTGATCGGCGGGATGGTGCTCCACGACGGCGCGATCGCGGAGATGAAGACGGGCGAGGGCAAGACGCTGACGGCCACGCTGGCGGTGGTGCTCAACTCGCTCGCCGGGCGGGGGGTCCACGTGGTCACCGTCAACGATTACCTCGCGCGCCGCGATGCGATGTGGATGAAGCCGATCTACGACCTGCTCGGCGTGTCGGTCGGGGTCCTGCAGAACATGCAGCCCTACGAGGAGAAGCGCGCCGCCTACGCCGCCGATGTCACCTACGGGACCAACTCCGAGTTCGGCTTTGACTACCTGCGGGACAACATGGCCAAGTCGCTGGAGGAGAAAGTCCAACACGGCGGCCGGCCGAAGCCCACCGACGGCAAGTCGCACTACCACGCCTACGCAATCGTCGACGAGGTCGACAACATCCTGATCGACGAGGCGCGCACCCCCCTGATCATCTCCGGCGCGCCCGAGCAGGCCGCCGAGCTGTACGTGAAGTTCGCGAAGCTGGCGCCGCTGATGGAGCAGGGCAAGACCCCCGAGGGGCTGATGCCGCAGGAGCGCAAGGCGTTCGTGGCCGATTTTGACTACGAGGTCGACGAGAAGTTCAAGACCGTCTCAATTACGGAGCGCGGCGTCGCCAAGGCGGAGCGCTTCCTCGGCATCGACCACCTCTACCGCGCGGAGCACGGACATCTGGTCAACCACCTGATCCAGGCGCTGAAGGCGCAGGCGCTCTATCACCGCGGCCGCGACTACGAGGTGATCGACGGCGAGGTGAAGATCATCGACGAGTTCACCGGTCGCATCCTCGAGGGCAGGCGCTGGTCGGAGGGGCTGCACCAGGCGATCGAGGCCAAGGAGGGGGTGCCGATCCAGGAGGAGCACCAGACGCTCGCCACGATCACCTTGCAGAACTACTTCCGCATGTACGACAAGCTGGCGGGCATGACCGGGACGGCCGCCACCGAGGCGACCGAGTTCATGAAGATCTACGGCCTGCCGGTGGTGCAGGTGCCGACCAACCGGCCGATGATCCGCAAGGATCACAACGATCAGGTGTACAAGACCAAGGAGGGCAAGTGGGGGGCGGTGCTGCGCGAGATCGAGGCGCGGCACGCGGCCGGACAGCCGGTGCTGGTCGGCACGATCTCGGTCGAGGTCTCCGAGCTTCTGTCCGAACGGCTCAGGCGCAAAGGGATCAAGCACGCCGTGCTCAACGCCAAGCCCGAGCATGCCGCGCGCGAGGCGGAGATCATCGCTGAGGCGGGCGCGCCCGGCGCGGTCACGATTGCAACCAACATGGCGGGGCGCGGGGTTGACATCAAGCTCGGCGGCAACGCCGAGCATCTCACCGAGCTTGAGCTGGCAAAGCTCGGCCTGAAGCCCGGGATGCCCGACTACGAGGAGCACCGGCGGCGGCTGTTGCCGGAAATCGAGCGCCAGGTCGCCGAGCGGCGCGAGCAGGTCGTCCAGGCCGGCGGGCTGTTCATCCTCGGGACCGAGCGCCACGAGGCGCGCCGGATCGACAACCAGCTGCGCGGGCGGGCCGGCCGGCAGGGCGATCCCGGCGAGTCGCGCTTCTTCCTCTCCGCGCAGGACGATCTGATCCGGCTGTTCGCCGGCGAGCGGATCTACAAGATCCTCGACCGCCTCGGCACCGTCGACGAGGAGGGCAACGAGGAGCCGATTGAGCACGGGATGCTCTCCAAGCAGATCGAGAAGGCCCAGCGCAAGGTGGAGGAGCAGCACTTCCTCGAGCGCAAGCACACGCTCGAGTACGACGACGTGCTCAACCAGCAGCGCGAGGTGATCTACACCTATCGCGACGAGATCCTCGAGGGGCGGGACATGTCGCAAGCTGCGCGCGAGCAGATCGCCGAGCTGATCGAGCGGCTCGTCGGCGAGTACACGGCTGGCGACTTCGTCGAGGACTGGGACATCCCCGGGCTGCTCGCGCGCGTCCGGACGATCTTCGAGCCAAGCGAGGAGGTGCTCGAGGTCGACCCCGAGCGCGTCGACCGCAGCGATCTGATCGCGGTGCTGCAGGAGGAGGCGCTCGCCCAGTACGACCGGCGCGAACAGGAGCTCGGATCGGAGTTGATGCGCGCGCTCGAGCGTTTCCTGCTGCTGGAGATCATCGACCAGCGCTGGCGCGAGCACCTGCACGACATGGACTACTTGCGCCAGGGCATCCACCTGCGGGGCATCGGTGGCATGACCGATCCGCTGGTGATCTACAAGAACGAGGCCTACCAGCTGTTCGGCGACCTGATGAACCTGATCTGGAGCGACTTCGCGCAGATGATCTACCACGTCGAGGTCACGGTCCAGGAGGAGCCGCCGTTGCCGCCGCGCCCGCCCACGCGCCGGCCAAGCGCCCGCGCCAGCTCCCCGACCGGCGGCGGGCGGGTCAGCTACTCGGGCGGGGCCAGCCATGGGGCACGCGCACTCGCGGCGGCGGCCGGCGCCGCCGGCGCGCACCAGGCCGCCGAGCCAGCCGAGGCGCCAGCGCCGGTGACACAGCGGCGTGTCGATCAGACCGAGCAGCTCGGCCGCAATGACCCGTGCTGGTGCGGCTCGGGCAAGAAGTACAAGAAGTGCCACGGCGCGTAGGTAGGCACCGACCTTGCCGCCTCGCGCAGCATCCGCCGGCTTGAGCGCGCTCCGGCCGAGGGAGCATAATCCCGCTCGATGGGGCGGGTTGACTCCTCCCGGCTGCGGGTCTCCGATGATGATCGCGAGCGCGGCGCTAAGACGATCCGCGAGCACTACGCGGCCGGGCGGCTGAGCGACGAGGAGCTGGACGAGCGCCTGCAGGCGGTGTACGCGGCGCGAACGGCCGGCGAGCTCGCCGCGGCGCAAGCGGACCTGCCGGCGCTCCCCGCAACCGTGGCGCAGCGCCGCACCGAGCTCGGCGAGCGCCGCCGCCAGCTGCAGCGGCGGCTGCTACAGCAGAGCGGCGGCGGGCTGATCCTGTTTGTGATCTGCGTGGCCGTGTGGGCGCAGAGCGGCGCCCACGGCCAGTTTTGGCCCGGCTGGGTGCTGCTGGTCGTGCTGGTGCCGCTGTTGCGCAACGGCTGGCGCATGTACGGGCCGGCGCCGGACCTCGACACCGTCGAGGCCGAGCTTGAGCGGCGCGAGCGGCATGCGCGCCGGCACGACCGCCGCGCGCGTCGGCACGCGCGGCGGGATTGAGCGCGCCTCGCTACTGCTTGACGTGGCGCACCCGCTCAGGCGCGATCAGGAACTTGATCCGCTGCTCGCCGGGCTGTCGGAAGGGGTAGGTGTCCCGGCCGAGGTACTTCTTCGCCAGCGCGTCGATGTGCTGCTCGGCGCCTTCGGTGGTGGCGCTCGCCCGACCGCGGATCTCGACGAAGTGATAGGGGTTCGCCGCTTCCGCGACGACGATCGTGGCGCGCGGGTCACGCTGCAGGTTGCTCGGCCAGCGCCGGCCGATCGCGCTGTTGACGGCGACCGCGCCGTCCTCGGGGTGCATCCACACGACGGTGCTGTGCACCGAGCCGTCCGCGTTGTGGGTGGAGATCACGGCGAAGTTGGGCGCCTCGAGCAGGGCGCGAACGTCAGGATCGTTGAGGTCGCTCATGGCGGGCAGGCTACCCGCATGGCGGCGGCCGGCGCGCGCCGCCCGGGTGGAGCGAGCCTCGCTGCGAGCTTTGCCAAGCTCCACCGGAGGGCGGGTTGCTAGGGTTGTGTCGATGCCCACCGCCCCCGCCCAGCCGCTGTCGCAGCGCCTCGCAGCGATCCGCGAGCAACTGAAGCTGCTTGCGGACTACCTTTGACCCGGCTGCGCTGAGCGAGCGCGTCGAGGCGCTCGAGGCGGAGATGGGGGGGCCGGGCTTCTGGGAGCGCCAGGAGCGCGCTGCGCGCGTTGCCGCCGAGCACGCCCGCGCCAGCCGCCGGTTGCAGCTCTTTCGGGAGCTGGAGCGCGAGATCGATGATCTCGGGCCGCTTGCCGAGCTCGCGGAGGATGATCCGCAGATCGCGGCCGAGCTTGATGAGCACCTGCGCGCCGTTGAGGGTCGACTGGCCGCGCTTGAGGAGCAGCGGCTGTTCGCCGGGCGCTACGACGCGGGCGACGCGCTCGTCACGGTCAACGCGGGCGCGGGCGGGACCGATGCGCAGGACTGGGCCGAGATGGTTCTGCGGATGGAGATGCGCTGGGCGGAAAGGCGCGGCTTCGAGGTTGAGCTGCTCGAGGTCTCGCCGGGAGAGGAGGCCGGCATCAAGTCGGCCACTTTTCGCGTGCGGGGCGAGAACGCCTACGGCCTGTTCAGCGCCGAGAAGGGGGTGCACCGGCTCGTGCGACTCTCGCCGTTCGACTCCGCGCACCGTCGGCAGACGAGCTTCGCCGGGGTCGAGGTCTCGCCGGTGGTCGACGAGGTCGAGGATGTCGAGATCGACGAGGATGACCTTCAGATCGATACCTACCGCTCCAGTGGCGCGGGCGGGCAGCACGTCAACAAGACCGACTCGGCCGTGCGGATCACCCACCGCCCGACCGGGATCGTCGTGCAGTGCCAGAACGAGCGCTCACAGATGCAGAACAAGGCGGTGGCGATGGCGATGCTGCGCTCGAAGCTGCTCGAGCTTGAGGAGCGGCGGCGACGCGAGGAGATCGCCCGCGCGCGGGGGGAGGCCCAGGACGTCAACTTCGGCTCGCAGATCCGCTCCTACGTGATGCACCCCTACCAGATGGTCAAGGACCACCGGACTGGCTACGAGGTCGGCGACGTCGAGCGCGTGCTTGGCGGCGATCTCGACGGCTTCGCCCGAGCCTATCTCCTCAAGGCCGCCGCCGATGGCTCCTGACGGCGTCGCAGCGGCCGCGCCGGCGAGGGCCCAGCTCCCGGGCGAGCGAGTCCCCGCCTCCCAGCCGACCGCCCCCTACCTCGAGGCGGTGACCGCCTACGGCTTTCGGGGCTCGAGCCGCTTCCACGTCCCCGGCCACAAGGGCGGGGCGGGCGCCGATCCCGGGTTGCGCTCGGCGCTCGGCGAGCGTGCGCTGCTGCTCGATGTCCCGCAGGACATCGAGGGAATCGACGTCGGTCCTTCGCCGACGCCGTATGAGCGCGCCGAGCGGCTCGCGGCCGAGGCCTACGGCGCGGCGCGAGCCTGGTTTCTCACCAATGGGGCCACTCAGGGCAACCACGCGCTCTGCCTGGCGCTCGCCCCGCCCGGCGAGCGCATCGTGCTGCAGCGCAACTCCCATGCGTCGCTGATCGACGGACTGGTGCTGAGCGGCGGCCTGGCGACGTTCGTCTCGCCCGAGTACGACGCCGAGCTGGGCATGGCCCACGGCGTCACCCCGGAGGCGCTCGAGCTGGCCTTTAAGCGCGCCCCCGAGGCGCGCGCGGCATTCATCGTCTCCCCGACCTACTACGGGATGGCTGCGGACGTCGGCGCGCTTGCCGAGGTGGCGCACGCCGCCGGGGCGGCGCTCGTCGTCGACTGCGCCTGGGGCGCGCACTTCGGCTTTCACCCGCAGCTGCCGCCATGCCCGCTGGCGCTCGGAGCTGACGCGATGCTGGCCTCGACCCACAAGCTGGTCGGCAGCCTCACCCAATCGGCGACCCTGCTTGTCTCCGATAGCGGACGGGTGGATGTGGAGGCGGTTGCGCGCGCCGTCCGGCTCGTGCGCTCCACCAGCCCAAGCTCGCTGTTGATGGCCTCGCTTGACGCGGCTCGTCGCCAGCTTGCGGTCCACGGCGAGGCGCTGCTTGAGCGCACGATCGCCGCTTCGATGCGCGCGCGGCAGGCGATCGAGGCGGTGCCGGGGTGCGCGGTCGCGGGCGCAGACTTCGTCGGGCGCCCCGGGATCGCCGGTTGGGATCCGCTGCGGATCGTGATCGACGTGCGCGGCACGGGTCGCAGCGGCTACGAGGTCGCCGCCGCGCTGCGATCCTCATACGACACCTACGTCGAGCTGGCGACCCACGCCACGACCGTGCTCGTGCTCGGGATCGCGGAGCCGGTCGCGCAGCTGGAGCGGCTCGCCCACGACTTCGCCGAGACCGTCAGGCGGATCAGGCGCGCCGGTCCACCGCCGCCGGTGGTGCGCCCGCCGGTCGCGGCCGAGCACGAGACGGCGGTGGCGCCGCGCGAGGCGTTCCTGGCCCAGAGCGCGGCGGTGCCGGTCGAGGAGGCGATCGGGCGGATCTCCTGCGAATCGATTGCCGGCTACCCGCCCGGGGTGCCCTCGCTGCTGCCAGGCGAGCGGATCAGCTCAGAGGTGGTTGCCTATCTACGCGAGCTGGTGGCGGCCGGCGCGCGCTTGCACGGGGCCTCCGACCCCTCCTTCGCAACCGTTCGCGTGATCTGCGAGCAGGCGTGAGCGCTCCGGGCGCTGAGGATGCCGCCGTGGTCGGGCCGGGTGGGCGGGCGAGCGACGTCGGCTGCGGGGGCGGGAGCGCGCGGGAGATCGACCCGGACTGGCTTGCGGAGACCGTGCGCCGGGCGCTGGCGGAGGACATCGGCCCGGGCGATGTGACCAGCGAGGCTGTCGTGCCCGCCCGGGCGCGGGCGCGGGCGCGGATCACCCAAAAGGCTCCGGGGGTGATCTTCGGCCTCGAGCCGGCAGCGGCGGTCTTCCACGCCCTCGACCCTGCCCTCGCCGTTGAGCGCCGCTGCGCCGAAGGGGAGTGGCGCGAGGGCGGCGAGGTGCTGGCCGTGGAGGGGTCCGCGCGGGCGATCCTCGCCGGCGAGCGGACCGCGCTCAACTTCCTCGGGCGGCTCTCGGGCGTGGCGACGCTCGCCGCTCGCTACGTGCACGCCGTGGCGGGCACCGGCGCGCAGATCCTCGACACGCGCAAGACGACGCCGGGGCTGCGGGCGCTGGAGAAGGCGGCGGTCGCGGCTGGCGGGGCGCGCAACCACCGCGCCGGTCTGCATGACATGGTGCTGATCAAGGAGAATCACGCTGCGATCGCCGGCGGCGTCGCAGAGGCGATCCGCCGGGCGCGCGAGCGGGCTCCGGGGGTGGCGCTCGAGGTTGAGTGCCGCACGCTGGAGGAGCTGCGCGAAGCGCTCGAGGCCGGCGCGCCGATGGTCCTGCTCGACAACATGGGTCCGGCGCTGCTGCGCGAAGCGGTCGCGCTCACCGCGGGGCGCGCGCGGCTGGAGGCCAGCGGCGGTGTGACGCTCGCGACGGTGAGGGAGATCGCCAGCACCGGCGTAGACTTCATCTCGGCGGGGGAGCTCACCCATAGCGCCCCCGCGCTGGACTTCTCGCTGACCCTGGAACCACTGCCATGAACCTGCCGATGCTCGGCCAAAGCGACGGGCCGCTGGCGCTTGAGAACATCCCCGCGCTGCAGGAGGAGGTACGAGCGCTGGCGCGGGAGCGCGACGCGCTGATCCTCGCCCACAACTACCAGCTGCCCGAGATCCAGGAGATCGCCGACTACGTCGGCGACTCGTTGGGCCTCTCGCAGCAGGCAGCCCGCGCCGAGGCGGGGACGATCGTCTTCTGCGGCGTGCACTTCATGGCCGAGACCGCCTCGATCCTCTCTCCGGACAAGCGCGTCCTGATCCCAGATCCGGATGCCGGCTGCTCGCTCGCGGACTCCATCACCGCCCAGCAGCTGCGCGAATGGAAGGGTCGCCACCCCGGCGCGATCGCGGTCATGTACGTCAACACCAGCGCCGAGGTCAAGGCTGAGGCGGACTACTGCTGCACCTCGGCGAACGCCGTCAAGGTGGTCGAGCACATCCGCCGCGAGCACGGTGAGGAGGTCGAGATCCTGTTCGGGCCGGACATGTTCCTCGGGGCGTACGTCGAGCGCACGCTCGGCCGGCCGATGCACGTGTGGGATGGTGAGTGCCATGTGCACGCGGGGATCCGCCCGGCCGACATCGCCGAGGTGCGCGCCCGCCACCCCGACGCCGACTTCCTGATCCACCCGGAGTGCGGTTGCTCCACCAGCGTGATGGAGTACGTGGCCTCCGGAGAGATCTCCTCAGAGGGGGTCCACATCCTCTCCACCGGGGGCATGCTTGCGTGGGCGCGTCGGCGCTGCGAGCCGGACAGCGGCGATCGCTCCTCCGCGCGCCCAGGCCGCACCGCGATCGTGGCCACCGAGACGGGCATGCTGCACGCGCTGCGACGCGCCGCTCCCGACACCGAGTTCATCGCCGCCAATGAGGCCGCCCACTGCCGTTTCATGAAGATGATCACGCTCCCCAAGGTGCGCGAAGCCCTGCGCAAGGGGGTGCACGAGGTGCGCGTGCCGCCAGAGATCGCCGCCCGCGCGCGGGTGCCGATCGAGCGGATGGTCGCGATCGGCCGCTGACCCGTGCTCGAGGCGGCGCGCCGGCCCTCGCCCCAGGCCCGGCGCGCCGCGCTGCCCCCTTACGGATGCGGGCTGCCGGCCCCCGTAAGCGGGCAGCCCGCGCTCCCACCCCCAGCCGCCTGCCCACCCCGGCCCGCAATCTGCTGGTAGCGTGCGTGCGGCGGGCAGCAACCTGCCTTGTCCGCGATCAACACCGACTCTGACGGCGGTCCATGGTCATCCTTGAGAGCGCGCTCATCTGCTCAAGCCGCCCGGCGGGCGAGATCCGCCACCGGCGGGATGGCTGAGCTGGCCGCAAGGCAGCCCGGTCGCGTCGATCGCGAGCGTCCAACACGACCCCAGCATGGCACGAAATCCCGCCCAAGACATCGCTCAGTTGATGATCTTTCCGGGAGCGACCGAGCATGACCGCCCGGCTCGACGCGGAGGCGGTGGGGCTCCCCACCGCCAGCGGGATGGTTCTCGGCCGCAGCGGCGAGCTCGCGCGCCTGGGCGAGCTGATAAGGCGCGCCCGCGCCGGGAAGGGTGGGATCGCGTGGCTGCTCGGCCCAAGCGGAATCGGCAAGTCGACGATGACGGCGTGGGCGCTTGCGCAAGCTCGGGCCCTGCGCATGCAGACCCTCTCGGCATCCGCCGCCGAGCTTTACCGTCACCGCCCGCTGACCGTCGTTGCCGAGGCGCTCGGGGTGGGCAGTGGAGCGCGCGAGCGGCGTCGCCGCGAGCTCGCCCGGCTGCTTGCGCCTGAGCCCGGATCGCTGCTGCAGCCCGGCGGCGAGCTTGAGCTGGGGCTGCGCGAAGCGCTGATCGCGCTGCTCGAGGACTGCTGCGCGAGCCAGCCCGCCGTTCTCGCCCTTGACGATCTACAGTGGAGCGACCCGGCCTCGCTGGAGTTCCTCGGCCGCCTTGCCACGAGCATCGGCGAGCTCCCGCTGGCGGTGGTGGGCGCCGCCCGGCCCCGCCCCCGGCCGCGCGAGCTCGAGCGGCTGATCGCGCTCACGCTCGAGCGCGGCGCGCTGGCGCTCGAGCTCGGCGCGCTCACCGCCGCGGAGGTGGATCAGCTGGCCGCGGCGCTTGCCGGCGCGCCCGCCGGTCCGCGCCTGCGCGAGCTGCTCGGACGCTGCGGCGGCAACCCGCTGTTCGTCCGCTACCTGCTCGAGGCGCTGGATCGGGAGGGGAAGTTGCGGCGCGGGCCGGCGGGGGAGGTCGAGGCTGCGGCGCACGCGATCCCCACCTCGCTGCACGCAGCCGCGCTGATGCGGCTCGACGCCCTCGGCGAGGAGACGCTCGAGCTGCTGCGCTTGGCGGCGGTGCTGGGGCAGGCGTTCACCGCCGAGGAGCTCGCGCTCGTGAGCGGGCGCGCGAGCCGCGGTCTGTGGCCGGCGCTGCGTGAGGCCCTTGATGCCGGCGCGCTGGTGGACGAGGGCGCGCGGCTTGGGTTCGCACACGAGGTCGTGCGGGAGGCGCTCTACCTCGAGATCCCAGCCTCGATCCGCGTCGGCCTGCACCGCGAGTTTGGACGGGCCCTGGCCTCGGCCGGCGCCGAGCCCGTGCTTGTCGCCGAGCACATCCGCCACAGCCTTCGCCGAGGCGACCGCGAGGCGGTCGCGTGGCTGGAGCGCGCTGCGCGGGTGCTCGCGCCGCGCGCCGCCGGGAGCGCCGCCGAGCTGCTTGAGCTGGCGCTCGGGGCGCTGGCGCCCGGGGATCACGAGCGGGACCGGCTGCGCTCGGAGCTTGCCGTGCAGCTCGTTCGCGCCGGCGAGCGCGAGCGGGGCGAGGAGCTCTGCCGAGCGCTACTCGCCGAACGCGGCGCCCCGCCCGCCGAGGGCATGCTGCGGATGACGCTCGCGCGCTCGCTGTTCGAGCGCGGACGCCCGAGCGAAGCGCTCGGCGAGCTCGCACGGCTTGCCGCTCTGCCCTCCTGCGCCGCCGACGAGCGCTCCCTCGCGCTCGGCTGGCTTGGACATGCGGCGCTGCTCGATCACGACCTCGACGCGGCCCGCGCACGCACCCTCGAGGCACTGGCGCTCGCCCGCCGCGCCCGCTCGCCGCGGTGCCTCGCGTTCGCCTGCAGCGAGCTGGCCTTGATCGCGGAGCTCGCGGGCGACTGCAGCGCTGCGCTCGAGCTGGCGCGTGCGGCGCTCACCGCCGCGAGGCGCGACGGCAGCGATGACGCTCACCGGCTGTCGCATGCCCACCTGAAGTTCGCCCTTGCGCTTGCCGACTGCGACCGCGCGAGCGAGGGCGTGGCGCAGATCGCTGCCGGGCGGCGGGTCTACGAGCGTCTCGGGATGGAGGAGACGCTTCGCAACAGCCACCACTACGCCGGCTATCCGCTGATGCTGACCGCGCACTGGGACGAGGCCCTCGCCGAGGGTCAGACCGCGCTCGCGCTCTCGGAGCGCTACCAGCTGAGTTGGGTCGTCGACGTCCTCGCTCTGATGGCGACCGTCCATGCCCGTCGCGGCGAGCTTGAGCGCGCCGAGGAGCTTGTCCAGCGCGGCGAGCAGCAGCTTGAGATGGGCGCGCCCCAGTTCCGGTTTGGCTGGACCCGTTGGGCGCGGGCGTTGATCGAGGAGGCGGCGGGCCGTCCGCTGGACGCGTGCGAGCGTCTCTGGGGGGTGTTCTGCGAGGCCTCCCAACGGGGCCTGGGCGCCGAGCAGCGCGCATTCGCGCCCGACCTGCTGAGGCTGCTGGCGGCAGAGCGCGAGCGGGACCGGCTGGCGGTGGTGGCTGAGGCGATCGGTCGCCTGGCGGAGCGCAACCCGAGGGTCGGCAGCCTGCGCGCGCTGGCCGCGCGCTCCCGCGCCACGCACGACGATGATCCCAGCGGCCTGGCCGCGGCATGCGCGCTCTACCCGCCGAGCGCCAACGCGTGCGAGCGTGCACTCGCGCATGAGGACGCGGCGGTTGCGCTGGCGCGGGTCGGCTCGCGCGCGCAGGCGCGCGAGCACGCCGAGCGGGCACTGACCGCCTATGCGGCGCTCGCGGCCGATGCTATGGCCGACCGGCTTGCCGCGCGGCTGCGCGCTGCGGGGATCCGCCGCGGCGTGCGCGGGCGGCGCCGTCGTCCCGGCCGAGGCTGGCAGTCGCTGACCCCGACCGAGTGCCGGATCGCCGAGTTGGCGGCAATCGGACTCTCAAACCCGCAGATCGCGGCCAGGCTGGTGATCTCCCGGCATACCGTCGCCACCCACATCCGCCATATCCTCGCCAAGCTGGAGCTGCGCTCTCGCTATGAGCTTGCATCCGCGCGCCACAACGCCCGCGGGGGGCCTGGCCCGGCGATGCCATCGCCGCCGGCGCAAGCCCCGGGGCTGCTCAGTCGCCCCCGATCGCAGCAAGCGCCGGGTGAGGGTGCGCCGGGAGTCAAGTCGAGGTCAACCGGCGCCGATCAGTAGCGCGCGATCGCGGCGAGCATCCGTCCGATCGCCTGCATCGCGACCCAGTTGGGCGGGCCGTCGATGAAGATCGCAAACGCCAGCTCCCGGCCGCCCCGTGCCGAGCAGTAGCCGGCCAGGTTGGTGACGTCGGTGAGCGTTCCGGTCTTCGCCGCGCAGCGGCCGGCGGCGGCGGTGCGCGCGGCGATCGTCTGCACCGTGCCCTCGCGGCCGACGAGCGGCAGCGTTGCGTACAGCAGCCGCCCGGTCCGCGTGCCCCACAGCTCCCGCAAAAACTGCACGACCTCAAGCGGCGATGAGCGGTCAGAGCGATCGAGCCCGGAGCCGTCGAGGATCGTCGGGTGCAGACCGTAGGTGGAGGAGATCACGCGTGCGATCACCTGCGCTCCGGCGGCGATCGTCCCGCCGCCGCCGAAGCGCACGCCGAGCTGCTCGGCCAGCAGCTCCGCGAACAGATCATCGGAGGGGACGTTCATCAGCCGCAGCAGCACCTCCATCGGGGGCGAGTGGACGACCGCCAGCGGCAGCGCGCTGGCGGGCGTGCGCGCAGCCCACCGCGCCGCTTGCACCCGCACCCCCATCGCGCGCAGGGTCGCGGCCAGCTCATGGGCCGCGAATGCGGCCGGCGAGGATGAGGTGCCCGTCTGGCCGTGGTCGTAGGTGAGCGCGCTGAGCTCGCCGCCGAAGTCGGGGATGTCCGGCCGCAGATCGGTCAGCATGCCGCCGCGCTCGGTCGACAGCAGCGACTCATCGCCGTACAGCCTGCCGGTCACGCGCCGGATCCCGCGCGCCAAAAGCGCGCGCGCCAGCGCGGTCGCGGTCGGGCCGTAGCCCTGCTCGTAGAGGCGGTTGAAGGTGCCGTCGCCGAAGGTGGGATCACCACCGCCGCGCAGGTAGAGGTTGCCCCGCCAGGTGCCGTCCGCGGCGAGGTGGCCGCTGCCGAGCACCGTCGTCGCAAGGCGCTCGTCGGGGCCGAGCAGCCGCAGCACCGCGACCGCGGTGTAGAGCTTCTCGACCGAGGCGGGCGGGCGTTCGGCTGCGCCGCGCAGGTCGAACAAGAGCTGGCCCTTGCCCAGGTCGGCGACCACAGCGCCCGACCTTGATCCGAGCCCGCGCAGCTGCGCCCGCAGCGCGCGTGCGAGGCGCGTGAGCGCAGGCGACGGAGGCGCGGGCGCGAGCGGAAGCGGCGCGAGCGTGGCGGGCGCCAGGGATGCGGCGGGCGCCCGACGTCCGGCCCTTGTCCGCTGAGCCGCGTGCATCCTCGCGCGCGCCGCGAGCGCCGGCGAGCGCTGCGTCCCCAACCCGAGCAAAAGCCACGCCGCCAGCCCGCCGGCGAGCGCGAGCCCAACTACCGACGCGGGCGCCAGTCCCCGCAGCAGCGCCCGCCGGCGCCTCAGGCGAACTGATCGACGGTGTGCGGCCCCACGCACGCGACCGCGACCTCGTCCTCGATCCCCCGCGCCACCGCGGAGACCTCGTCGTAGCCGACCGCGTCGAGCAGCTCGAGCGCGCGATCGGGGTCGACCTCCTCGCGGAAGACGATCGCCTGCTGGGCGGCGTAGCGGGCGACGGCCCCCGAGTTCTCGAACGCGATCGCCCGCGCCCCGGCCGCATAGGCGCGGGCGCGCTCGACCTCCTCGCGGGTTGGACCCTGCTCGCGCAGCTCCGCGACGATCGCGCGCATCCGCTGGTAGGCCTCCACGCACTTGCTCGAGTCAAGTCCGGCGGACAGCTGCAGCACCGCGCAGTCGGCGTAAGCGTGCGGGAACGAGCTCACGCTGTAGGCGAGGCCGCGCTGCTCGCGGATCTCGTCGAACAGGCGCGAGCCCATCGAACCGCCCAGCAGCGTCGAGTAGATCGTGAGCGCCGCGCGCTGGCGGGGGTCGGAGACGTCGACCGGCGGACGGTAGGAGAGCCGCAGGTGCGACTGGTTTGAGTCGCGCTCGCAGACGAGCACGCGCGGGGCGAACGCCGGCGCCGGCTCGTAGGGCTCGGGCGTCGGAAGCGCTGGCAGGCGGGACAGCAGCTCCCCCAACTCGGGGCCGCGCAGCGCATCGAGGTTGCCGACGGCGAATGCCGCCCCGGCTTCCGGCGCCCACCGGCGCGCTCGGAAGGCGAGGATGTCCTCGCGCGTGAGCGTCTCGCGCAGGTGCTCCGCCGGGCCGAGCACGGGCCGTCCCAACGGGTGCTCGCCGAACACCGCCTCATCGATCAGCTGCTCGGCGAGCGCCGCCGGCTGGTCGTGGGCGCGCGCGATCTCCTGGACCACCACGCCACGCTCGCGCTCAAGCTCATCGGGGTCGATGCGAGCGCGGGCGACGAAGTCGGTGAGCAGGTCGGCGGCCTCCAGCGCCACGCCGGCGCGGCAGGTGATGTGGAAGGCCACCAGATCGTGGCTGGTGTAGGCGTTGAGCACCGCGCCGATCCGCTCGGCGGCTGCGTTCACGTCCCGGTAGGTCGGGTACTTCTCGCCGCCCTTGAACACGAGATGCTCGAGGAAGTGGGCGATCCCGTTCTCCTCGGGGCGCTCGGTGCGAGCGCCGGCATCGAACGCAATCAAAAGCGTGACCGCGCGGGTGCCGGCGACCGCGATCCGGTGCAGCGGCAGCCCGGTGGGGAGAAGCTCGGTTGCGATCGTCGCCACGCCGCCAACGGTAGCGCGCGCAAGCCCGCTTGCAGCGGCACGACTGGCAGGCGCGCTGCCGCCAGGATCGCTACTCTGCGCGGAGTCCATGGGAGTCTCCGAGCAGCAGGTGGGCGTGCGCCCGCGTGCGCCCCGATCCCGCGGGCCGGCGGACGGACAGGCGGTGATCGAGTTCCGCGGTGTCTCGATGCGCTATCCAAGCGGCGACATTGGGCTTGATGGCGCGACCTTCTCGATCTCCCGCGGGGAGTTCGTGTTCCTCGTCGGCGCCACCGGCTCAGGCAAGTCGACCGTGATCAGGCTGCTGCTCAAGGAGCTTGAGCCGACCAGGGGCGCGATCCGCGTCGCTGGCCGCGACCTGCACGAGATCCGGGGTCGACGGGTGCCGCTGTACCGTCGCAACCTCGGCGTGGTCTTCCAGGACTTCAAGCTGCTGCCGAACCGGACCGTCTACGAGAACGTCGCCTATGCACTGCAGGTGATCGGCGCCTCCCGGCGCGAGATCCGCGCGAAGGTGCCTGACATCCTGCGGCTCACCGGCCTTTCCACCAAGCTCAACAACTATCCGGACCAGCTGTCCGGCGGAGAGCAGCAACGAGTCTCGATCGCGCGCGCGTTCGTCAACCACCCGCCGTTGCTGCTCGCCGATGAGCCAACTGGAAACGTCGATCCGGACACGAGCATCGACATCATGCGGCTGCTCTACCGGATCAACCGGACCGGCACGACGGTGCTCGTCGCCACGCATGACCAGCCGCTGGTGGATCGCATGCGCCGGCGGGTGATCGAGCTCTCGCGCGGGCGGATCGTGCGCGACGAGGCGGCTGGGCTGTACGCCGGCCAGGAGTCAACCCGCGAGTTCGCTGCGCTGCTGCGGATGTCGCCGCCGGTGCCCTCAGAAGAGGTGTAGATCAAGCGATGCGCGTCGGCTTCTTCCTGCGCGAGGCGGTGCGCGCGACCAGGCGCAACGCCGTGCCGAGCTTCGCGGCGCTTGCCACGGTGCTTGTGACGATGCTCGTGCTCGGCGTCTTCATCCCCATCGTCCAGGCGACGAACGGGGCGGCCAACAGCGTGGCCAGCCGCGTCGAGGTGGACGTCTACATGCGGACGAACGCCACGCGCTCGCAGGAGGCGCGCGTGCGTCGGGAGCTACTTGCGGTTCGCCACGTCAAGCGGGTGATCTTCGAATCCAAGCAGCAGGCCTACAGACAGCAGGCGAAGCAGGATCCCGCCGCCTACGCGCTGCTCGGGTCCAACCCGCTGCCGGACACCTTCCACGTGATCCCGGACAACCCCGCGAACGTGCTCGCCATCGACGCGGCTCTCACCCCACGCGGCGCGAACGGACGGACGCGGATGATCGACCCGGCGATTCAAAACGTCGCCGAGAAGCGCACGGACACCCGCAAGCTCCTGGAGATCACGAGCCTCGTGACGATCACCGCGGCGGTGCTTGCGGCACTGTTGTCGGTCGCCTCGGTGCTGCTGATTGCGAACACGATCCGCCTCTCGCTGTACGCCCGCCGACGCGAGGTCGAGGTGATGCGGCTTGTGGGCGCGACCAACTGGTTCATCCGCTGGCCCTTCGTGATCGAGGGGACGATCGTCGGCGCCAGTGGCGCGCTGCTGGCGATCGCGGTGCTCGGGATCGCGAAGGTTGCGCTGCTCGATCCGCTCGCCCATACGTGGGCGCTGGTCGCCGCGCCGCGCACGATCGCCTTTCCCTGGCTGGTGGCGATCCTGCTGGGCGCGAGCGTGGTCGTCTCGGCGCTCGGCTCGGGCCTCTCGCTGCGGCGCTTCCTGCGCGTGTGAGGGTGCTCTCCGAGGCCGCTTAGCCCAGGTGGGGGCGCTGCGAGCCGCCCACCCTGCCGGGGTAGGGCGTTGCGAGCCACGCACCCTGCCACGGTAGGGCGTTGCGAGCCGCCTACCCTGACCGCCGACGCTAAGTACCCTGAGCGACATGCTCGTCACCGGTTCAAGGTCGCTGCGGATGCTGGGCGGGACGCTTGCGGCGCTTGCCCTGCTGGCCCTTGGCGTCTGGCTGGGCGGCCACCCGAGCTGGATGCCAGGCGGCCTGCGCCATGCCTTTGTGCAGCGCAGCGAAGGCGGGTACATGCAGCGGGTGCTGGATCTGGTCGCGCGCGACTACTACCGCGAGGTGAACATCTCGAAGCTCGTTAACGCCGGTCTGAGCGGCGCCGTCGCAAGCCTCGATGACCCCTACTCGCACTACTACAGCCCTGCCACCTACCGCTCCTTTCAGCAGCTGACCAATCCCCGGGATGAGGGCATCGGCGTTGAGGTGGTGCCGGATCCCAAGGGCCTTGAGATCGCGGCGGTGTTTCCCGGCTCGCCGGCGGCGCGCGCGGGGTTGACGCACGGTGATGTGATCATCGCCGTCGGGTCGGTCTCGCTGGCAGGCCGCTCCGCGGAATTTGCTGCGCGCCTGATCAGGGGCAGGCCGGGCACTAAGGTGACGCTCACCGTGCTGGAGGGCTCGCGCCGGCGTGTGCTCAGCCTCAGACGCGCCGACGTCACCGTGCCGGTGGCAAGCTCGCGGCTTCTGCGCTACCGCGGCAGGCGGATCGGCTACCTCCAGTTCACCCAGTTCAGCCAGGGTTCGGGCGACCAGCTGCGCGCCCAGGTACGCCGCGTGCTCGGCGAGGGCGCGCAGGGACTGATCCTCGACCTGCGCGACAACGGCGGCGGCTACCTGTCGCAGGCGATCAACGTTGCCAGCATCTTCATCCCCCGCGGCACGATCGTGACCACGCGCGGCCGGGCCGTCGGCACCCAGGTCTACACCGCGCAGGGCAACGCCATCGCCCCAAAGCTTCCCCTGGTGGTGCTCGTCAACCGCGACACAGCCTCCTCCGCGGAGATCGTCACCGCCGCGTTGAAGGATCGCGGGCGCGCGAAGATCGTCGGCACCAACACCTTCGGAAAGGGGGTCTTTCAGGAGGTCCAGAATCTGCCGGGGGGCGCCGCCCTCGAGCTGACGGTCGGCGAGTACTTCACCCCCAGCGGCCGCAACCTCGGCGCCGGAGGCGTGAAGGAGGGCAGGGGCGTCAGCCCGAACGTGTACGTCGCCGAGCCGCCGCACTCAACGGTTGACCGACAGCTGCAGGTCGCCGAGCGAGTGCTGGCCGCCGAGATCCCGTGAACCACGGGCGCCGGTGAGAGCGCGCCGCGGGCGAGCGCCGGCAAGGGACGTGCGGTCCCCACGCGGCGAGAGAGGCAGCCTGCCGAAGGGCGCTGGCCGGAGCGGATCGGCGGGGGGAGCCGGACGGAGCGGACCGCCGGCGGGACCTGGACGGAGCGGACCGCCGGCGGGAGCTGGACGAAGCGGACCGCCGGCGGGCTGGGAGATGCGGCCACCGAAAGGCCCAGGCGGGACGGAGCCGCCGGGCGTCCGTGGCGGCGTGCGGCCTGCTCCACGCGTCGCGGTCCTGGCCCGGCGGGGGCGGCTGCTCGTCGCCGAGCCGTTCTTCAGCCCCGCCCCGCGGTTTGCGGTGGCGCGCGCCGCCGACTACGGTCCCGGTGACCTCGTGCTGGTGCGAGCCCCGAGCGGCCGACGCGAGCGCGCGCAGATAGCGCGGCGGATCGGACGTTCGGATGTGGCGCGCGACGTGCTCGAGGCGTTGCTCTTGGACCGGGGGCTCAGTCGCGGGTTCGATCCAGCGGTCGAGCATGAGGCGCGCATCTCGGCCCAACGCTCGCTCGAGAGCCCCGAGCGGCGCGACCTGCGCGAGCTTCCCGGCTTCACGATCGATCCTCGCACCGCGCGCGACTACGACGACGCGATCTCAGCCCGCGCGGAGGGAGAAGGCTGGCGCGTGTGGGTGCACATCGCCGACGTTGCCGCGTACGTGCCGCCGCGCTCGCTCGCTGATCGCGAGGCTTACCGCCGCGCTACCAGCGTGTACGTGCCGGGGACCGTCGAGCCGATGCTGCCGGCCGCGCTCTCGAACGGCGCCTGCTCGCTGGTCCCCGGGCGAGACCGCGCGGCGGTCACGATTGAGATGAGGATCGTCAGCGGCGCCGTCACCGGCGCCTCCTGTTATCGCTCGTTGATCCGCTCGGACGCGCGCCTGACCTACGAGCAGGTCGATCGCATCTTCGCCGGCGTCGAGCGCGCGCAGGAGCCGTGGGCGGCGCCGCTGGCGGCCGCGCGAGCCGCCGCCGCTGCGCTTGGCACGGCGCGCACGGAGCGCGGCGCGTTGGCAGTGGAGTCGACCGAGCCGGAGTTCTCGTTCGATCCACAGGGCAATGTGAGCGGCGTGGTGCAGGTTTCGCAGACAGAGTCCCACCGAGTGATCGAGCAGCTGATGATCGCGGCCAATGAGCAGGTAGCAACGTTGCTCGAGCGCCGCCGGGTGCCAACCCTCTACCGCGTGCACGAGCGGCCCGAGCCGGACGCCGTGCTACGGCTTGTCGAGCAGCTGGCCTCGCTCGAGGTGCCGACCCCACCGGTGCCGCGGCGACACATGACGCCGCAGCAGGCGGCCGAGCTGGCCGGTGAGGTCTCGCGCGCGGTCAGCGATTGGGTTGCGCGCACGGGGCGCGGGGCGCTCGCGTTCAACCGCCTCGTGCTGCGCTCCCTCAAACAGGCTTACTACGACCAGCGCAACCTCGGGCACGCCGGGTTGCAGTCGCGCGCGTACTGCCATTTCACATCGCCGATTCGCCGCTATCCGGACGTGATTTGCCACCGTGCGCTGCTCTCGACCCTTGCGGGCGGCGAGCCGGCTCCTGAGCGCACCTCCGTTGCAGCCGCCGGACCCTGGTGCTCGGCGCGCGAGCGCGAGGCGATGGCGATCGAGCGCGACGCCGACGACATCGCCCGCTGCTTTTTGCTCGAACGGCGACTGTCCGAAGCGGGTGAGCGCGACGCAGTGTTCGATGGAGAGGTGGTCGGCCTGATCGGCGCGGGGGCCTTCGTCGCCTTTGGCGAGGAGATGGCGTTCGAGGGGATGCTCCCGGTACGGCGGCTGCGTCAGGATTGGTGGGAGCTCAACGAGCAGGAGACGGTTCTGCTCGGCATCCGCGGCGGCGCGATTCGCCTCGGCGACCGTCTGCGGGTGCGAGTTGAGCGCGTCGATCCGCGGCGGGGTAGGGTGGATCTGACCTTGGCCGAGGACGAAGGGCTCTGAGGCGATGGCGAGAGGGGGAAGCGCTGGGGCGATGGCGAGAGGGGGAAGCACTGACGCGATGGCGAGAGGGGAGGCGGGGCGCGGCGGACGAGGTGACCGTGCCCAAGACCCAGACTGGAGCTGACACGATGGCGAAAACCAAGAAGCGCCGGGCGACCGCCGGTGATGTCGCGACCAACCGCCAAGCCTTCTACCGCTATAACCTGCTCGAGCGGTTCGAGTGCGGGATCGCGCTGACGGGGACCGAGGTGAAATCGCTGCGCGAGGGCAAGGCGCAGCTGAAGGACTCCTACGCTGTGCTGCGTGGTGGTGAGCTGTGGCTGGTGGGCCTCTACATCGCGCCGTACGGTCCGGCTGCGCGGGCCAACCACGAGCCTGAGCGTGATCGCAAGTTGCTCTTGCACCGCTGGGAGATCGAGCGTCTGGCGGGGCGTGTCAAGGAGCGCGGGCTGACGCTCGTGCCCACCCGGATCTACTTTGCCGGCCCACGCTCACGGGCGAAGGTGGAGCTGGCCCTGGCGCGCGGCAAGGACCTCTACGACAAGCGCGAGGCGATCCGCAAGCGAGAGATGGCGCGCGAGGTGGCGCGGGAGCTGCGCGACGCGCGCCGCTGAGCGTGAGCGTCGCTTGCCGCGATGACGCCGCTGAGCGTAAGCGCCCCTTGTCGCGACGACGCTGCCTGAGCGTGAGCGCCGCCTGCCGCGACGACGCTGCCTGAGCGTGAGCGCCCCTTTGCCGAGCTCCTTGGAAGTTCTTGTCGATATCCGATCATTTCTTCCAAAGCCAGGCCCAGCTCACCTCGTTTCGCCCCGTTTCGGCTAGGGTAGGTTTGCGCTATGACAATCGGTGGCTCGCTTTTGCTCATCGCCGTGGGCGCGATCCTCAAGTGGGCGGTGACGGCAACGGTCAGCTTCATCGACCTGCGCACCGTCGGAACGATCGTGTTCATCGTCGGCTTGGCGGGCCTCGCCGTATCGCTGCTCTACACCTTCTACACCGCGCCGCGCGGGGGCCGCGCCGAGGAGCCGCCGACGCGGCAGATGCCGCCCAGCCAGCCGCCGCGCCTATAGAGTCGGCCGGTCCAAGGCCGACCGACTACTACGCCCTGCTGTCCGCTGCGGCAGCGTTGAAACCGCCCTCAGATGGCGTTCCGCTGGGTCCCTCAGATGGGGTTCCGCTGGGTGGTGGCTTGGGCATCGTGGCTGACTGGCCGGCGGCCGACCGACTCGGCGCGCTACGTGTGCTTGGCCGCTTGCGCGCTCAGAGGTCGGGGCTCCGCAGACGTGTGGCCGGCTGAAGTCGGCCCTTAGAAGCTTGCGCGCAGGTTGGTTGCGTGAATGCCCACAACCAGCAGCGCGATGAGGCCGAGATAGACGACGCCGACTAGGAAGCGATCGAGTGGGGCGACCCGGTAGTAGCGCTGTGCCGCCAGCTCACCGCGACGCCGCGCCCGCCAACGCCGGTGCGTCTCCACGGCGGCAAACAGGATCACGATGAACAGGATCGGGTTCGGCCAGATGAACACGAGCGCGATCAGCCCAACGAACCCCACGAGCCACATCGCCGGCGACATCGCTGCCATCGCGCGCCCGCCGTCAAGGGGAACCACCGGGATCAGGTTGAAGAGGTTGAGAAAAAAGCCGGTGAACGCCAGTGCTCGAAACAACCCATCCCCGGTGACGTGGTAGATCGGGATGCACGCCGCAGCGCCAACAGAGCCGAGGAGCGGACCGGCGAGGCCGACGCGCGCCTCCGCGAGCGCGTTTGCGCCGAGCGAGCGGCTGCTTATCACTGCCCCCAGGAACGGAATGAACATGGGCGCGCTGGCGCGGATCCCTTCACGCCGCAGGGCGATCACGTGGCCGAGCTCGTGGACCAGCAGCAGCAGCACAAACCCGAGCGCGAACGGGAAGCCAAACACGACGCTGTACGCCGCCACCGAGACGAGCATCGTGCCCGCGGTCGCGAACAGCTTGAGATTGCCCAGCAACAGCAGGATCGTCTTGAGCTTGGCGAGCAAAGCGAGGGCGCCAGCGCCAGCCGCGCCAAGCCTGCCGCGCAGGCCAGCCCGCCGGCGACGTCTCCGTTCGCCATCATCGCGACGTCCGCGGGCGCCCGTAAAGCGCGGCTCGCCGGTGGTGGCGCGTGCGGCGATCGCCGGATCGCGATCCGGCGCGCCTGGCAGCGGCGCTCCACCTGCCAAGCCGGTGCCTCTCGCCGGCTTAAGGGCCGCCAACCCTCTATTCAGCAGATCGTCCACCACACCGATTGTCGCAGCACGCGGACGGGACTTGGCGGAGGCATCGCGGCAGAGATGAGCTCGGCTGAGCGGTCGGAGCCCGGGAAGAGCCCGGCGGAGGGCGATGGCAGGGAGGAGTTGGCTGGGGGCGTGGCAACGGGGAAGGTTGGCGCCCAACACCGCAACCGCCGGCTAGAATCCTTTAGTGCAAGCAAACCCCGGGGACGACAGGCTTCGACGCGGTCGGTCGCGGGGGTGGTTGCGAGCCGAGGTCCGGGCGGCCTCGTAAAACACCCGGAACAAAATAAGTGCGGACACGCACAACTTCGACCTCGGTTTGGCTGCCGCCTAACACTCGGTAGCTGCCGAAGGATCTCTCGGCCCCCGCTCGCCTGCGGTGGGGATCGCCGGGATCAGCTAGCAGGCTTGCCCGGTGAGGCCCGCTCCCGCCGACCCGGGGACACCGTTGGGAGCTGGCTCTCGGTGAGCCCGCCGGCACGGCGAGCCGAGAGCGAGACATAAGCGGCCGGCTACGCTCGTAGACGCCACCTTTTGCGCGGCTGCGGACGCGGGTTCGATTCCCGCCGTCTCCACCTTTGCAAGATGCTCGAACCGGCCTTCGCACCAGCGGGGGCCGGTTCGATTCGGGCGAGTGCATCGACGATGCGATCGCTCGCTGAGCGCGGTGCGCGGATCCACCATGCTCAGCCACGACGTCGTGGCCCGAAGATTGCCGCCGCTGTCGACCGTCAACGCGGCATGAGCGTCCGATGGCGGGCATCGCGAGCAGTCCTACAACTAGGCGACGCCAAGCTCCTCGAGACGCCGGCGACGGGTCTCGCCGGTGAGGCCGGAGATGCCCAGCCCCGCAAGCATCGTCGGCACGATGCCGATTGCCGCTGCGGCAGCCAGGCCCGGCGGGGTGATCGAGGCGACAACGAGCCCAGGGCCGATAACCCCGCCGACTCTTCCCCACCCCTGGGCGAAACCGGTACCCGCTGAGCGCAGATAGGTTGGATACATCTCACCGGCGTACGGTCCGAGCGTTGCGTAAAGCGCGGCGTTGCCGCACAACGTCATCACGATCAACCCCTGCAGAGCGACGCCGCCGGTGGGGCCGATGAGGGCGATGAGCGCCAGCGCCGCGCAGGTCACAGCGCACGCTAAAGCTACCGTCAGCTTCGAGCTCCAAGCGCTGTACAGAAGGGCGACGAGGATGATCGCGGGCAGGCTGACCAACGAGGAGTGGGCCAGCAGCCGGTCGGCGCTGTGCACGCTTACCCCCTGCGCGCTCAGGTTTACGGGCAACCAGAGGATGAAGCCGTAGTTGACAAGTCCGGCGCTCAGTCCCATCAGCCAAAGCGCCGTTGTGCGCCCGGTCAAAGGCGGGCGGAGGAGTGAGGCAAACGAAGAGGATTGCGGCAGCGCCTCAGGCACGGCGCCGCCCAGCGCAGCCCCGCTCTCGCTCGCGGTCATCCCGTAGCGGCGCAGCACCGCGTCGGCCCTCTCCCGGAGCCCGACCGTCAGCAGGAAGCGCGGGGACTCCGGCACCGCATAGCTGAGCACGACGAGGAACAGGCCGAGCGGCGCCCCCGCCAGCCATAGCATCCGCCAGCCGTACTCCGGCGTCAGCCAGGTGGCCAGCCAGCTCGAGGCGGCGTAGGCGAGCGCCAGCTCACCGCCGATGATCACCATCATCCAGCCGCGGTGGCGGCTGGGGAGGACCTCGGCCAAAAACGCGAGCGCCACCGGGAGCAGGCCGCCGCTGGCCAAGCCCATGACCGCGCACATCGCCACATTGGCCCGCCACTGGATCATCGCCCCGCAGCTCGAGGTGACGATGAACACGAGGCTGGTGAACAGCAGCGTCGCTCGGCGCCCGACCCGGTCCGCCATCCACCCCCAGAACACCGATCCAACCGCAGTTCCGCCGATGCCGAAGAAGGCGAGGCTCGCCGCTTGCGCGCTGGTCAGGCCGTACTCGCTCTTGAACCCCGGTAGGACAAATCCCACCGTGATCGGCTTCATGAAGTCGATCGCAATCGCAAGCGCCATGCCGGTGACGACGAGCCAGTGCGCGGGCGTCAGCCGCTGGCTGTCGCGCGCGCGGACGCGCAGATCGGGGGTTCGGCGCCGGAGGATCACGCGGGGCGAGGGGAACAGGCTCCAGCAGGCGAGCGCAAGCCCCACCGCCATCGCCACCATGCCCACGTACATCACGGTCATCATCGGGCCGCCCCGCATTCCGCGCATCACGTAGTGCATGCGGCCGGTGCTGCCATAGACAGCGGCCTCCAAGCAGAAGCCGGCGATCACCAACGCCGCGGCGAGCGCATACGCCCAGTGCCTGCGCTCCTCAGGCAGGCGCGTGTCGCCCGCCGCTATGCGGCGGCCCGGCGAAGCTCCCATCGCAGGTGCGCCTCCGTAGGGGACTGGATCGGCAGGAAGGCTGCTTCGCGCAGCCGGCGGGCGGTTGGGCTGGCCGCAAGGTAGCCGCGGCCTCCGGTCACGGCGGCTTCGACGCGCACCGCCTCGCGCGCGAGCACAGCCGCCTCGAGCCGCAGCGCGAGCAGCGCGCGTGTCGGCGCCTCGGGATCGTCGGCGAGCGCAACGAGCGTCCGGTCGAGGCGCTTGTGCGCAGCGGTGAGGTCCGCGTGCTCCCCGGCAAACTCGCCTCCCAGGCCGTCGAGCAGACGTCCGCCTGCTGCGAGCGCGGCGCGCGCGAGACCCAGGCAGAGCGCCGACTGCAGCACCAGAAACGGGCGCCGCACCCGCGCGACGAACATCTCAAACGGCTCCGGGTGCACGGCGGCCGTCGCCACCCGCGCTCGCTCGAGCAGCAGCTGGCCGGACGCCGTCGCCTCGAGCGCCAACAGCCCGCGTGCCGGACGGACGTCGACGCCGGGCGTCGCCACCGGGACGGCGAGGATGCGCGGGCCCTCGCCCTCGACATCCGCAGCCAGCAGCGCCAACGAGTCGGCGTACAGGTTCGATGCCCACGGGATGTGGCCGGAGAGAACAAGGCTGCCGCCGTCCCGGCGGCCACGAACGGACAGGGGCGCGAGGCCGGCGGCCGCTCGGAACGCACCAGCCATTGCCGAGCTGCCGATGAGGCGCAGCTCGGCGAGCGAGTCGAGAGTGTCGCCGCCGGCCGTCGCGAGGTACTCGAGCGTCATCCGATGGCCCCACGCGCAGAACGCGGTCGCCATGCACACCTCGGCGAGCTCGGCGAGCACGGCGGCCTGGACCGCGATCGTCCCCCCGCGACCGGGGAGGCCGAGTGTGAGCAGCCCCGCGGTTGCGAGCTCGCGCAGCGCCCGTCGGGGGCTCTCGGCGCCAGCGTCGACGGCGGCAGCTCGCTCCGCCACCGCGTGGCGCAGCGAAACCGGCAGCGTCGTGCCGGTTGCGTCAGCCAGCATGGGCGCGATCGCCCGCACCCGCGAGCTCATGCAGGCGGGAGATCGGCGTCGAGACGACCTCGCGCGCCCGGCGCACGTCATCCTCGCAGCCGGCGTCGTATAGGCACAGGCACTTGGACATGTCCTCGCGCACGTAGGTGCGCAGGAACCTCACCTCGGGGACCTGGGCGTACAAGGGCGCCTTCTCGGCCTTGCGCTGGAGGTAGGAGTCCATCGTGAGCTCGGCGGGGAAGTCCCATTCGACGAGGTAGCGTGCGGCGCCCCGCTCTTCCCGCACCTGCTGCTCGGTGGCACCGACGAGCCGCACCTCATCGGGCCCGGTGTGGGGGAGGCCTGCGGCCTCGGCAGCCGCGACGGCGACCTTGCGTTGCGGCGCGCTGACGATCACAAACGCTCGGGTGTGGTCGCCGGTGACCGTCGCCTCAAGCACCTCGCCGCCGGCTATGACGGCACCGTCGGCGATGCGATCGAGCGCCGCGAGGGCCGCGTCGCGATCCGCGCCCCCGGTCTCCACCTCCAGCAGAAAAAGGGACATTAGCGACCTCCTTTACGCAATTTGGTGCTGGGAGAATACCAGCGCGCCGCGGCGAGCGGGAGCCGCGCGCATCTTCGGCCGACTCCTCCAAGCCGGCTCGCGGAGCTCGCATCGGGCCGACAGGTCCAGTCGCGGATGAAGGGAGCGAGCGGCCCTCATACGGCCGAGCGGGCACGCGCTCAGCCTGACGCTCTCAGCCTGACGGTAAGGCGCCCCCGCCCTCAGATTGGCCGAGCCGGCAGTACTCAGCGCAGGAGCGAGCGAAGGCTCGGCCTGGAGCGATGAAGTGTCCTCGCGCGCTGCTCGAGCCGCGCAGCGTTGATCGCCGCCAGCGCGAGCTCGAACCCGAGGTTGAGCCCTCCGAGCGCGTTCATCAGCGTCTTGGTGCGCGCGGCGCTGCGGGATGCCTCCGGCGAGGTCATCTGGCCGTCCTGCATCGGCACGGCTCCCTCGGGAGCCTCCTGTGCGAAGCGCACGCCGCCCACCGCCGCTGCGAGGCCGCTTGCGAGCACGCCGGCGGTTGCGAGGTCCCGGGCGGCGAGAAGCGCCGCCTCCCGCGTCGAGAGCCGAACGCCAGCAAGCTCGCGCCGGCGGATTGGGATCCAGCTCGCGAGGAGGCCGATCGAGGCAAGCGCGTTGACCGCGCCATAGCGGCGCCAGGCGCAATTCAGGACCTTGCCGCGCTCACGTGGGTCGGAGATCTCCGCGAGCGCGGGGGCCATCGCGTAGCGACCGAACAGGTTCCCCCCAATCAGGGCTGCCAGCGATAGATCGCTTGCGAGCTGGAGCGCGGACGCGCGGATGCGGCCGGCGGCCTTGGGCATGTCTCGAGCCTAGCGCGGGATCAGCGTCCGCTTGCACCCGCCACGTAAGTGGATCGCCGGCGGCGGCGCAAGCTTTCAGGCCGCCGCCGGCCGGCGAGGTTGGCCCCGCCGAGACACCGGGGCCCGGGTTTGCGACGGGACCGAACCGTTGCGCTAGCCCGTGCCGCTGTCCGTGCTCCCGCTCAGCGCTGGAGCTCTGGCTGCGGCACGATCCGCAACCATGGCCGGGGCGCTCGCCACTCGCCGAAGATCTGGCGCGCCTGCTCGTCGGATACCGAGCCCGAGATGATCACGTCCTGGCCGGGCTGCCACTGCGCGGGCGTCGAGACCTGGTGCTTGGCGGTCAGTTGCAGCGAATCGATCACGCGCAGCACCTCATCGAAGTTGCGTCCGGTGCTCATCGGGTAGACGAGGATCAGCTTGATCTGCTTGTCGGGGCCGATCACGAACACGTTCCGGACGGTCTGGTTGTCAGCCGGGGTGCGGCTCTCCGGATCGCCGCTCGCATCCGCGGGCAGCATGCCGTAGAGCTTTGCGACCTTCAGGTCGCGGTCGGCGATGATCGGATAGTTGGGCGCTGCGCCCTGCGTCTCCTCAATATCCCTGGCCCACCGCAGGTCGGCCTCGACGGGGTCGATGGAGATCGCGATGATCTTCACGCCGCGCTTGTCGAACTCGGGCTTGATCCGCGCCATGTAGCCGAGCTCGGTCGTGCAGACCGGCGTGAAGCTCTTCGGATGGGAGAAGAGCACGCACCACGAGTCGCCGATCCATTCGTGAAAGCGGATCGGACCCTCGGTGGTCTCGGCAGTGAAATCGGGTGCCTCGGAGCCAATCGCTAAGGTCATTTTGGTCTCTCCTGATCGAGAATTAGAGTTTTTACGTTATACCACCGGGATGGTGCGCCGGCGAGGCTGCGCCCGGAGGGCGTGCTCGTCGGGAGGCCCGGACTCGCCCAAGCGGTGCGAGACTGCTTGACATGAGCCGTCGCGCGTGGATCGCGTTCGCCGCGATGTCGCTGATCTGGGGGGTCCCATACCTGTTCATCAAGTTCGCCGTGCGCGGCGGCGTGCCCCCACTGCCCCTGGCGTTCGCGCGCGTGGCGCTCGCGGCCGTCGTCTTGCTCACGCTGGCAGCGCGGGCCGGGACGTTGCGCGCCCTACGCGGTCACTGGCGCTGGCTCGCTGCCTACGGACTCGCCGAGGTCGCCGCCCCGTTTCCGCTGATCGCCTTCGGCGAGGAGCGAATTCCCTCCTCGCTGGCGGCGATCGTGATCGCGTCGGTGCCGCTGATCGGCGCGCTCCTGGCGCTGCGCTTCGACCACAGCGAGCGTCCGACGCGGAGCCGAGCGATGGGCATGGCGCTCGGCTTCGCCGGCGTGATCGCGCTCGTCGGCCTTGACACCGGCCGAGGGGGCGGCATGCTGCTCGGAACGCTCGCGGTGCTCGTGGCGGCGGCCGGCTACGCGACCGGGCCGATGATCGTCAAGCTGCGTCTGGCCGCGCTCGATCCGCGCGCGGCGATGGGGGGAAGCCTGGCGGTGGCGGCGCTGGCGCTGGCGCCGGGGGCGGTGCTGACGCTGCCGCGAAGGGTCCCCACCGCGGGCGCGCTCGTCAGCGTCGGCGCGCTCGGATTGATCTGCACGGCCGCCGCGTTTGTGATCTTCGCCGTCCTGATCCGCGAAGCCGGCAGCTCGCGCGCGACCGTGATCACCTATCTGAACCCCGTCGTGGCACTCGCGCTCGGCGTCGCGGTCCTCGGCGAGCGCCCCGACGCCGGCGCGCTCGCCGGCCTGCTGCTGATCCTCGCCGGGTCGTGGCTTGCGACCGGCGGCGGGCTGCCGCCGCGCCGCCGACGCTCGCCGACCTTTGCGGATCCGACCACGTTCTCGGAGGCCTCCAGCGTGGGGTAAGGTGAGGGCGGCCAAGCAAACGACCTCGAGGAGAGGATGGGCATGAGCGGTGAAGTCCCCGTGACTCTGAGAGTGAACGGCGTCGAACGCCAGATCGCGGTCGAGCCGCGGCGGCTCCTCGTCCACGCGCTGCGCGAGGACCTCGGGCTGACCGGCACCCACGTCGGCTGCGACACCTCCAACTGCGGTGCTTGCACCGTGCACCTCGACGGACAGGCGGTCAAGTCATGCACCGTGCTTGCGGTCCAGGCCGACGGCGCCGAGATCACGACGATCGAGGGGCTCGGCACCGAGCAGCAGCTCCACCCGCTGCAGGAGGCCTTCTGGAACGACCACGCACTCCAGTGCGGCTTCTGCACGCCGGGGATGATCATGGCCGCCGCGGCGTTCCTGGCCGAGAACCCGGATCCGACCGAGGAGCAGGTTCGCCGCGCGCTGGAGGGGAACCTCTGCCGCTGCACCGGCTATCACAACATCGTTCGCGCGGTGCTCGACGCCGCCAAGAGCAAGCCCGCGACGGTGGGGGCGGCGTCGTGAGCCGGCGGATCGCGCACGAGGAAGACGCGGAAGGCGACAGACGATGAGCGCCACAGCGGAGGTCCCGCACGTCGGCAGGGCGCTGCGCCGCAAGGAGGACCCGCGGCTGATCACGGGCCGCGGGCGCTATGTCGAGGACATCTCGCTGCCGGGGACCCTATGGATGGCGTTCGTGCGCTCCCCCGAGGCGCACGCGAGGATCTCGCGCATCGACACCGCCGCCGCCGCCGCCCGCGAGGGGGTGCGCGCGATCTTTACCGGCGAGGATCTGAGCGACCTGACCGGTCCGCTGCCGATGGCGTGGGCGCCGCCCGGGGTCGAGGTGAAGAACCCCGCGCACTGGCCGCTTGCGCGCGGCACCGTCAACCACGTAGGCGACCCGGTTGCGGTTGTGGTCGCGACAGACCGCTACGCGGCGGTCGATGCGGCCGAGGATGTGCTCGTCTCCTACGAGCCCCTCCCCGTCGTGACCGATCCGGAGGCGGCACTCGCCGGGCCGCCGTACGTGCACGAGCAGCTTGGTACGAACAAGGTGCACGAGTGGTCGCTGGCGGGCGGCGATGTGGAGGCGGCTCTTCGCGAGGCGGACGTCGTCGTCGAGCGGCGGGTGATCAACCATCGCATGGCGGGGGCCCCGATCGAGCCGCGCGGAGTGCTGGCCGACTACCGCGCCGGCGAGCTGACCGTCTACAGCGCAACCCAGGTGCCCCACTTTCTGAGGCTGTTCCTGGCGCTGTTGCTGGGGATGAGCGAGGAGCGGGTGCGGGTGATCGCGCCCGATGTCGGCGGCGGCTTCGGCCAGAAGCTCCAAGTCTACGGCGAGGAGGTGCTCGCCGCCTGGGCCTCGCGACGGCTCGCCGCGCCGGTCAAGTGGATCGAGACGCGCTCGGAGAACATGATGGCCGCCCACCAGGGCCGTGACCATGTCTCGCGCGCGCGGATCGGCGCCAAGCGCGACGGCAAGATCACCGCCTTTCACGTCGAGATCGTCGCCGACCTCGGCGCCTACAACATGCTGCTGACGCCGTTGATCCCCTCGCTGGGCGCGTTTGTGATGGGCGGCTGCTACGCAATCCCCAACGTGCGCACGGATATCGTCGGCGTGTTCACGAACAAGGCTCCGACGGATGCGATCCGCGGCGCGGGCCGTCCGGAGGCGACGCACTACATCGAGGTGATGATCGAGCAGCTCGCAGCCGAGCTCGGGATGGACCCACTCGAGGTGCGGCGCAGGAACTTCATCCCCAAGGACGCATTCCCGGCGGCGGTCGCCACCGGGGTCGTGTACGACTCCGGCGACTACGAAAGGACGCTCGACCGGATGCTCGAGCTGTTCGATCTGCCCGCGTTCCGCCGCGAGCAGCAGGAGCTGCGCGACAAGGGCATCTACCGTGGCGTGGGCTTCTCGACCTACACGGAGATCTGCGGGCTGGCGCCGTCCCGCGTCACCGGCCCCGAGGGGGTTGGGGTGCAGGCGGGACTGTGGGAGTCGGCGATGGTGCGCGTCCACAACACCGGCGCGGTCACCGTCTACACGGGTACCTCGCCGCACGGGCAGGGCCATGAGACGGGCTTCGCGCAGATCGCGGCCGACCGGCTCGGTGTCGATCCCGCGGTGGTGGAGGTGATCCACGGCGATACCGCCACCGGCCCGGAGGGGCGCGACACCTATGGCTCGCGCACGCTCGCGGTCGGGGGGGAGGCGGTCGCGCGCTGCGCGACCAAGGTCGCGGAGAAGTGCAAGGCGATCGTCGCGCACAAGCTCGAGGCGGCGGTCGAGGACATCGAGTTGCGCGGCGGCAAGTTCTCGGTGCGCGGCTCGCCGGAGAAGGGGATGACGCTTGCCGAGGTGGCGGGCGTGGCCTACATCGGCGACGTGCCCCCGGGGATGGAGCCGGGGCTCGAGGAGACGACCTTCTACGACCCGGAGAACTTCGTCTTCCCGTTCGGCGCGCACGCCTGCGTGGTCGAGGTCGACCCGCAGACCGGCAAGGTCAAGGTGATCCGCTACGTCGCCGTCGACGACTGCGGGCGGGCGATCAACCCGCTCCTGATCGACGGCCAGGTTCACGGCGGCGTGGTCCATGCGCTTGGCCAGGCGCTCTACGAGCGCGTCCTCTACGACGAGGATGGGCAGCTGCAGACGGGGACGTTTGTCGACTACGCGCTGCCGAGCGCGGCTGAGGTGCCGAGCTTCGAGACCGACCGCACCGAGACGCTCTCGCCGGTCAACTCGCTCGGCGCCAAGGGCGTCGGCGAGACCGGCACGATCGCGGGCTCGGCCGCCGTCACCAACGCGGTGATCGACGCGCTGCGGCCGCTCGGCGTGAACTACATCAACATGCCGCTCACGCCGCAGCGCGTGTGGGAGGCGATTGAGCAGGCGAAAGGAGGTCGGGCATGATTCCCGCGCAGTTCGAGTACACCCGCGCGAGCACGTTGGAGGAGGCGATCGAGGCGCTGCGGCAGGGCGGCGAGGATGCAAAGCTGCTGGCCGGCGGGCACTCGCTGATCCCGCTGATGAAGCTCAGGCTGGCCACGCCCTCGCTGTTGATCGACATCGGCCGTCTCCCCGGCCTGGGCTCGGTGCAGCGCGAGGACGGCGCCTTCAGGATCGGTGCGCTGGTTCGCCATGCCCAGCTCGAGCGCTCGCCGGAGCTGGGGCTGATCGCCCGCGCCGCCGGGACGATCGCCGATCAGCAGGTGCGTAACCGCGGCACGATCGGCGGCTCTCTGGCGCACGGCGATCCCGCCTCGGACCTGCCAGGCGTGGTGCTGGCGCTGGAGGGAACCGTCACCGTCCAGGGACCGGGCGGGCAGCGGACGATCGCCGCGTCGGAGCTGTTCCGCGACTACCTGCAGACCGCGCTCGAGCATGACGAGGTCCTGACCGAGATCCACGTGCCGGCCGCCGAGGGCTACGGCTTCAGCTACCAGAAGTTCAACCGCCGCGCCGAGGACTGGGCGATGGTGGCGGTGTCGGCACTTGTCAAGCGCGGCGCCGATGGCTCCTGCGAGGACGTGCGCGTCGCGCTCACCAACATGGGCGCCACGCCGCTGCGCGCGAGCGCAACCGAGCAGGCGCTGCGCGGCCGGCCGCTCGAGCCGGACGAGATCGCGCGGGCGGCAGCGCAGGCAGCCGAAGGCACCGATCCTCCCGCCGATTTGAACGCATCGGCCGACTACAAGCGCCACCTCGCGCGCGTTTTGTGCGAGCGGGCGTTGCGCGAGGCCGCCGGGATCGCGTGAGGCTGGCGGAGCTGGACACCGCGGAGGCGGCGAGCGCAGCGCTCGCCGCCTCCGGCTATCTCGCGGACCGGCCGCTGGCGCTGGCGGTGGCGCTGGCGGTGGCGCTCTCGCAGCCGCTGCTGCTGGAGGGCGAGGCCGGCGTCGGCAAGACCGATGTTGCCGTGGCGCTGGCTGAGGCGACGGGCGCACGCCTGATCCGCCTGCAGTGCCACGAGGGGATCGACGTTCACCACGCGCTCTACGACTGGGACTATCCCCGTCAGCTGCTGGCGCTGCGCGCCGCCGAGGGCGGGATCGACGAGGGCGAGCTGTATTCGCGCCGCTTCCTGCTCGAGCGGCCGCTACTGCAGGCGCTTGAGGCCGAGGAGGAGGTTGTGCTGCTGATCGACGAGATCGATCGCGCCGACGATGAGTTCGAGGCGTTCCTGCTTGAGCTTCTGTCCGATTTCCAAGTCACGATCCCCGAGCTTGGCACGATCGCGGCGCGCCGTCGGCCGCTCGTCGTGCTCACCTCGAACCGCACCCGCGAGCTTCACGACGCGCTCAAGCGCCGCTGCCTCTACCACTGGATCGACTACCCGGATCCCGCGCGCGAGCGCGAGATCGTCCGCGTCCGCGTCCCCGGCGCCGATGAGGCGATCGTGCGGCGGGTGGTGGAGGCGGTCGTGCGACTGCGCGAGCAGGGCGACCTGTACAAGCTGCCAGGGGTGGGCGAGACCATCACCTGGGCACGCGCGCTGCTCGCGCTCGGACCGGAGGCCGACCTCGAGCAGACGCTCGGGGCGGCGCTCAAGGTTCACGAGGATCTGCTGCGCGTGCGCGAACGGAGGGTGCTCGAGGGTGTCTGACGGGCACGCCGGCGGCCGGGGGCCGGACGGCGTGAGCGCGCTTGCCGACGCTGTCGCCGAGCGGCTCGCCGCGTTGGCGTGGGCAATGCGCGCGCAGGGCGCGCGCGTGGGGGTGGGGGAGCTCCTCGGCGCGCACCGCGCGCTCGCCGCGCTCCCCCAGCCGGGGCGGGAGGATGCCCGGCTTGCGCTGCGCGCGGTGCTCTGCTCAAGTCACGAGGACCTGGCGCGCTTCGAGCTCGCGTTCGCCAGCGTGTTCGGCGACGGTCGCGCCCGAGGCGACGAGCAGGCGCTCGAGCAGCTCGGCAAGGTTCCGCGCGAGGCGCTGCCACGCGCAGGGGTGCCGCTCTCGGACGGGAGCGTGGTGCTGCCCGAACGGCGCGAGCAGCGTCCGGTGCCCGCCGCCTGGAGCGAGGTGGAGCTGCTCGGCGGCAAGGACTTCGCCGACTACAGCGAGGCTGAGTTCATCCTCGCCCGCGAGCTGGTTGCGCGCCTGGCGAGGCGCACGCCGCTGCGGCAATCGCGGCGGCTGCGAAGTGCGGGGCGCAGGCGCGGCGAGCGGCTGGACCTGCGGGCGACCGTGCGCGAGTCGCTGGCGCTCGGCGGCGAGCCGATCCACCGACGGTGGCGCACGCGCACGCTGCGGCCGCGGCCGGTGGTGCTGGTCTGCGATGTGTCCGGGTCGATGGCGCCCTACGCGCGGATGCTGCTGCAGTACATGCACGCCTGCGTGCTCGCGCGCCGTCGCGTCGAGGCCTTCGCGTTCGGGACCCGCTTGACGCGGATCACCCAGGAGCTCGCTGGAAGGGACCACGACCGCGCCCTACGGCGTGCCGCCGAGGCGCTGCTCGACTTCTCCGGCGGGACGCGCATCGGCGCGGCGCTGGCCGAGCTCAATCGCGCCCACGGCCGGCTCATCGGCCGCGGTTCGATCATCGTCATCCTGTCCGACGGCTGGGATCGCGGCGACCCGGCGCTGCTGTCGGTGGAGATGGCGCGGTTGCGCCGCAGCGCGCATCGGCTCGTCTGGCTCAACCCGCTGGCCGCCCATCCGGAGTTCGAGCCGTTGACCCGCGGCATGCGCGCCGCGATCCCACATACCGACCGCCTGCTCGCCGGCAACTCGCTGGACTCGCTGCGACAGCTGGCTGACATCCTGGAGGAGCTATGAGCGCCGGACACCCCCACGGCGGCTTTAGCGTGTCTGATACTTGGAGGCAACGATGAGAGACGTACTCGAGGAGATCGATCGAATCCGCCCGGCCGGCGGGCGCCTGGCGCTCGCCACCGTGATCGATGCCCGACGCTCGGCACCGCGCCCAGTGGGGGCGAAGATGGTCGTCTCCGAGCGGGGCGAGATCGGCGGCTCGGTCTCCGGCGGCTGCGTCGAGGGCGCCGTGGTCGAGGCCGCCGAGGAGGTCCTGCGCGGCTCGCCGCCGCGGCTGATGAGCTTCGGCATCGCCGACGACGAGGCGTGGGATGTTGGGTTGCCCTGCGGCGGTGAGATCGACGTGTGGGTCGCCCCATATGAACCGGATTCGGCGTTCGAGCGGCTCGCCCGGGCGGGCGAGCGAGCCGTCCAGGTGACGGGGCTCGAGGGCTCGCTGGCCGGCCGCAGGCTGGTCGTGGGACTCGACGGGGTGATCGAGGGGACGCTCGGCTCCCCTGAGCTCGACGCGGAGGCGGCCCGTGTCGCCGGCGAGCTGATCTGGGCGGAGCGCTCGGAGCGGCGGGGGGCACTGTTCTACGACGTCACCGCACCGGATCCGCGGCTGATTTTGTTCGGAGCGGTCGACATCGCGGCCGCCGTTTGCCGTATCGCGCGCGTCTGCCGCTGGCGCCCGTACGTGGTCGATCCGCGGGCGCGCTTCGCCACCCGCGAGCGCTTCCCGGATGCGATCGAGGTGATCGCGGCCTGGCCGGAGGAGGCGTTCGCGCGGCTTGGCGGGATCGACCCGGCGACCTCGATCGCGGTGCTGACCCACGACCCAAAGCTCGATGACGCCGCGCTGCTGATCGCGCTGCGTTCGCCGGCCCGCTTCGTTGGCGCGATGGGCTCACGCCGCGCGCAGGCCACCCGTCGCGAGCGGCTACTTGCAGCCGGGCTCTCGGATGCGGAGCTCGAGCGCCTGTCGGCGCCGCTCGGGCTCGACCTCGGCGCGGTAGGACGTGAAGAGACGGCGCTGTCCGTGTTTGCCGAGATCGTCGCCGCGCGGCACGGGCGCTCCGGAGGGCGCCTGCGCGACGCCCAGGGCCGGATCCACAGGGTGCCCGCGTGACCGCGGAGCTCGAGGCGCCGGGACGGATGGTGGCGCGGCTCGAGGTGCCCGCGTGAGTGCGGAGCTCGAGGCGCCGGGACGGATGGTGGCGCGGCTCGAGGTGCCCGCGTGAGTGCGGAGCTCGAGGCGCCGGCATGATCGCGGGACTCGTGCTGGCGGCAGGAGCCGGGCAGCGGTACGCCGCCTCCGGCGCCTCCGAGCCGAAGCTGCTTGCCGAGCTTGCCGGCCGGCCGCTGCTCGAGCACGTGATCGCCGCCGCGTGCGCGGTTGAGGCCCTCGAGCGCGTTGTTGTGGTACTGGGCGCGTTCGCCGATGAGCTGCGGGCGCGCATCGACTTCGGCCGGGCCGAGCCTGTTGTCTGTCCGGAGTGGCGGCGCGGCCAGGCCTGGTCGCTGCGCTGCGGTGCGCGCGCGCTGGCCGGAGCTGGCAGAGTGATCGTGCTGCTCGGCGACACGCCGCTGTTGACGCCCGAGCTGATCGCGCGCTTCGTCGAACGTCCGCCGCGCGCGCGCGCTGTCTACGGCGGGCGGCCCGGCCATCCGGTCGTGCTCGGGCCCGACGAGCTCACGGCCCTCGCGACGCTCGAGGGCGATACCGGCGCGCGCGAGCTGTTGGCCGGCGGACAGCTGGTCGAATGCGGCGATCTGGGTAGTGGCCGGGACGTCGACACACTCGAGGATCTGGAGGTGGTTCGGGATGAAGCTCGATCAGTCGTTTGAGGTCAGCGCGCCCCTCGATCGCGTATGGGAGGCGCTGATCGACATCGAACGGGTGGCGCCGTGCCTGCCGGGCGCGTCGGTGACCGGGCGCAACGACGACGGCAGCTACAACGGCAGCTTCTCGGTGCGGATCGGACCGACCTCGGCCTCCTATACGGGCAAGCTCGAGATGCGCGAGCTCGACCGGAGCGCGCACCGCGCGACGATGCATGCCCAGGGCACCGACAAGCGCGGCCAGGGCGGGGCGGAGGCCACGATCGTCTCCACGCTTCACGATCTTGGCGACGGGCGCACCCGGGTGGAGGTCTCGACCGACTACCGCATCACCGGCCGCCTCGCGCGCTTCGGACGCGGCGGCATGATCGAGGACATCGCGAACAAGCTGCTCGGCCAGTTCGCACAGTCGCTTCAGGGGATGGTTGGAGGCGAGGGGCCGGCTGGACCTGCGGCCGCGACGGGTGGCGGGAAAGAGGCGCCGGGCGGGGAGGAGCCCACGGCTGCCGAGGCGAAGGCAGCTGGCCGGGAGCCTGCGGGCCAGGGAACGGAGGTGGCTGGCCAGGAGCCTGTGGGCGCCGGGGCGAAGGTGGCTGACGAGAGAGCGGCCGTCGCCGAGCACCCCGGCGAGGGAGAGCCCTCCGCGCCTGCGCCGCCGCACGATCGCCCCCCGGCGCCTGCGCCGCCGCACGATCGCCCCCCGGCGCCTGCGCCGCCGCACGATCGCCCCCCGGCGCCCGAGCCTCCACCACCGAGCGCTGCCACGGCGGAGCTCGACGCCGGGGCGCTGCTCGGCTCGGTCCTGCTTGACCGTCTCAAGCGCAACCCGGCCGCGCTCGTGGCCCTCGTCGCGGCTGTCCTTTCGCTGGCGCTCGTGCCGCTGCTGCTACGACGGCGCGCCCGCCGTCGCAAGGCGCGCGGCGCGCATCGCTGAGGGAGGGCTCAGCCCGACAGCCGCTCGCGGCCGGATGGCGCCGCGAAGTCAAGCGCTGGCATCACCGCGATCAGGCCGGTGGGGTTGATCATCGAATGAGTGCCGTAGTAGTGGGCGCGAATCTCATCGAAGGAGACGGTCTCGGCCACCCCCGGCCATTGGTAGAGGTCGCGCAGGTACGGCCACAGATGCGGATACTCGGCGATCTTGCGCCGCGAGCACTTGAAGTGGATGTGATAGACGCAGTCGAAGCGCACGAGCGTCGTGAACACGCGCCAATCGGTCTCGAGCGGCTCTGAGCCGAACAGAAAGCGCCGTGAGGAGAGCCGCGCGTCGAGCTCGTCGAGCATCGCGAACACCCCGGCCACCGCCACCTCGTATGCGCGCTGGCGGGTCGCAAAGCCCGCACGGTAGACGCCGTTGTTGAGCTGTTCGTAGATCCGCCGGTTGAGGGCGTCGATGTCGCCGGCGAGCGCCGGCGGGTAGAGCTCGACCGGGTGGGAGGCGAGCGGCGCGAACACGGTCGAGAGCATCCGCAGGATGTCGGCCGACTCGTTGTTGACGATCGTTCCCCGCATCCGGTCCCAGAAAACGGGGACCGTCACCCGGTCGGAGTACCCCGGCTCGGCGCGCTCGTAGGCCTCGGAGAGAAAGCGAAAGCCGTTGACCTCATCCTTGTAGCGGCCGCCGCTGAACGCCCAGCCGCGGCGGTCGCGGATGGGGTCGACGTAGGAGATCGAGATCGCCTGCTCGAGCCCCATCAGCGCGCGCCCGATGATCGTCCGGTGAGCCCACGGACAGGCGCGACACACGTACAGGTGGTAGCGGCCGGGCTCGAGGGCGAAGCCGCTCGAGCCGTCGGCGGTTACCCAGTGGCGGAAACGGCTCTCCTGCCGGTGAAAATTGCCATCCGGCGAGAGCTCGCGCTCGAGGGGTCCGCCCGCGGGGCTGCGAGAGACGCTCACTGCTCGATCGTAGCCGGACCGGCTCGGCGGCACCCCCGGCTGCGGCGAGAACCGTGCCCGAGACGACCGGTTGCAAATGCAGGCCCGCGGAGATCCGGCAGGCCCGCGCAGATCTGGATCGCACTGCTTCGGTGGGGATCCGAACGCAAGCCCGCCCACGGCCGCCTGCGCCTCAAATAGGATGCGCGCCGGTGCTGATCGGCGGAGTGAGCGCTGTGCCGCGCTCGAGAGGTGCGGCGGGGGCGCCGGCGCTGCAAACCGGGGGGGCAGGGGCTCGGTGAGGGGGCTGCTGCGCCTGCCCGGCTTCGGGCGGCTCCTGACGGCCTACACGATCAACGAGATCGCCTACACGTTCGGCTCGCTCGCGCTGACCGTGCTCGTCTACCGCGATACTCGCAGCGCGCTGGCGACCGCGGGCTACTTTCTCAGCGCGCAGTTCCTCCCGGCGCTGATCGCGCCGCTGCTCGTGGCGCGCATCGATCACCTGCCGCCGGCGCTCGCGCTGCCTGGGCTCTACTGGGTGGAGACGGCCGTGTTCGCGGCGCTGGCGGTTGTGACCGCGAGCTTCTCGGTGGCGGTGGTGCTTGCGCTCGCGCTCGTCGACGGCGCGATGGCGATCACCGCTCGCTCCGTGGCGCGCACGGCGAGCGTCGCCGTGCTGGCGCCGTCAGGCCGGCTGGAGGACGGCAATGCGCTGATCAACGGAGCGTTCTCCGTGTGCTTCATGGCCTCGCCTGCGATCGCCGGCGTGGCCGTCGCCACCGCTGGCGTGCGAGTGGCGCTGGTGGCGGCCGCCGGTCTGTTCGGGCTCGTTGGCCTGTCGCTGGTCGGCACGCGTGGGATCCCACGACGGCCGGTCGAGCAGCAGCCGGCGCAGCGCACCGGCGCTCGGCTGAGGGCCGGCCTTGCCTACGTCTGGCGGCACCCTGCGGTGCGCTCGCCGATTGCGCTGCAGGCCGTCGCGATCGTCGCCTTTACGATCTCGATGCCGGTCGAGATCGTCTTCGCGCGGCACTCACTGCATGTCGGTGGGGCGGGCTACGGCGCGCTGCTGACGGTGTGGGGCGCGGGCGCCGTTGTCGGGAGCCTCATCTACGGGCGCTGGCGGCGCACCTCCGGTCGCGCGCTGGTGGCGGGCAGCGCCGCCGTGCTCGGCGCGGGCTTTGCCGTGATGGCCGCTGCCCCGAACCTGGCGATCGCCCTCGCTGGCGCTGCGATCGCCGGCTCAGGTAACGGCGTCGGGGCGGTCGCTGCGCGGACGCTCCTGCAACAGCGGGTGAGCCCTGCGTGGATGGGCTTGGTGATGGCGGTCAACGAGTCCGTCTACCAGGCGGCCCCGGGCGGCGGGATCCTGCTCGGCGGGGGAATCGCAGCGCTCGCCGGCCCACGCGCGGCGCTGGCGGCGGCCGCAGCCGGATCGCTGGCGACAGCGCTTGGCGCCTGGCTTCTGCTCGGCGGGGCGCAGGTCGCGGCTGCTCTGGGAGAGGATGCGAGCGCGCCGGCGCCCGCTCCCGATCCGCCGAGCGTCCCCTGAGCCGCGGCGGACCGCGCGGGCCGCCTCCCGGCGGCCCCTACCATAGGCCGCCGAATGGCCGTTGTAATCGCATCCGATCTGGGCAAGGACATTGCTGGCCGGCCGCTCTTGCGCGGCGTCTCGTTCAAGCTCGAGCGCCGCGAGCGGCTGACGTTGGCCGGCCGCAACGGGGCCGGCAAGACGACGCTCTTGCGGATGTTGGCGGGCGAGGCGAGCGTCGACTACGGCGAGCTGGTGCTCGCCAAGGGCACGCGCGTGGCGCTGCACGACCAGCGTCCCCCGCGCGAGCGCGACCTCACCCTGCGGGAGTACGTGCTCTCCGGCGCCGGGGAGGTGGCTGCGCTCGAGCGCCGGCTGGCGGAGCTTGAGCGGGCGATGGCGGCCGGGGCGCACGACGAGGCGACGCTCGCGGCCTACGCGCGCGCACAGGCGGCGCTCGAGCACGCGGGCGGGTACACGTGGCGCGAGCGAGCGCTGCAGGCGCTGCACGGGCTCGGCTTCCGCGAGCCCGCCGCGCTCGACCGGCCGCTGCGCACCTTCTCGGGCGGCGAGCTGACGCGCGCCGCGCTCGCCCGTGCGCTCGCCGGTGACCCGGACCTGCTGCTGCTCGACGAGCCGACCAACCACCTCGACGTCGCCGCGCTCGAGTGGCTCGAGCAGCGCCTGGCCTCGCTCGAGGCGGCGATCGTGCTGGTCGCCCACGACCGCTGGTTCCTGGAGGCGGTCGGCACCGCGGTGCTCGAGCTCGAGGGCGGCCGTGGACGCTTCTTCCCCGGGCCATGGCACGCGTGGCGCCGGGAGAAGGCCCAACGTGAGCTGGCGCTGGGGCGCGCGATCGAGCGCCAGCAGGCCGAGATCGAGCGCCTCGAGCGGTTCGTCAACCGCTTTCGGGCCGGCACGCGCGCGCGGCAGGCGCGGTCGCGGCGCAAGCGCTTGCGCAAGATGCAGCCGATCGAGCGCGCCGCGGTCGACGCCACCCCGCTGCAATTCACGTTCAAACCGTCCGCGCGCAGCGGACGGGTCGTCTTCGAGCTCGAGGATGCGAGCGTGCAGGTCGGCGAGCGCGTCCTGCTCGAGCACGGCGAGCTATGGCTCGAGCGCGGCGAGCACGTCTCGCTCGTTGGCCCCAACGGGGCGGGGAAGACCACGCTGGTCGAGGCGCTGGCGGGCCGCCGGCCGCTGGGGGAGCCAGCGGCGCCGGGCGGACCGGTGGTGCACGGCCGGCTGCGCACGGGCCACAACCTCAAGCTCGGCTTCCTCTCCCAGCATGGCGATGAGCTTGGCGCCTCCCGCGCCCGGACCGTGCTCGAGGCCTGCCAGCATGCAACCGGGCTCAGCCCGAATCAGGCCCGGGCGCTGCTTGGCCGGTTCCTGTTCGCGGGCGAGGCGGCGGAGCGCCAGCTCAGGGATATCTCCGGTGGCGAGCGCCGGCGGCTCTCGCTGGCGATCCTGGTCGCCTCCGGCGCCAACGTGTTGATCCTCGACGAGCCCACCAACCACCTCGACCTCGAGAGCCGGGAGGCGCTTGAGGCGGCGCTCGCCCAGTTCCCGGGTGCGGTGCTGCTGGTCTCACACGATCGGGCGCTGCTGGACGCCGTCGGCACCCGCACGATTGCGCTCGAGGAGGGCAGGCTGCGCAGCTACGCCGGCGGTTGGGCTGAGTACCTGCGCGAGCGCCGGACCGCAGCCGACGGGCGAGCGGCGGGCGGGCGCGCAACCGCCAGGGCGTACGCTTAGCGTATGCGATCGAGCACCCTGCGCAACCTGCGCAACATCGCGGTGGTGCTGGCGCTTGCCGCGGTGGTCGACCTCGTGCCCGGCGGTGGGACGGGCGCGAACGTCGCGCTGGCTGCGCTGGCGCTGGCGTTCTTGGCGATCGCCGGCTGGATCGGCTCGCGCCTTTACCGCGAGCACCGCGTCGCCCTCTACTCGCTGGGCGATCGGCGCCGCGCGATCCTCTACATGGCGCTGGGGACGATCGTCGTCGTGCTGAGCGCAAGCTCGCGGCTGATGACGAGCGGTCCCGGGACCGTCGCCTGGATCGTGCTGCTGGCGTTGTCGGTGTACGCGGTGTTCGCCGTCGTCTGGTCGGCGCGCCAGTACTAAGAGCGCAGGAGCGTAGAGCCGATGTCGATCGTCGCCGCCGCCGACCGCCGCCAGCTGCCCGACGAGCCTGGCGTGTACCTGTTCCGCGACGCCAAGGGGCGTGTGATCTACGTGGGCAAGGCGAAGTCGATTCGCAAGCGGGTCGCCTCGCACTTCTCCAGTCCCAGCACCCGCGCGGGACGTGACCTGGTCAGGATGATCGACCGGATCGAGGCCCTGATCGTTCACACCGAAGCGGAGGCGCTGCTCGTGGAGCAGAACTTCATCAGACAGCACAAGCCGCGCTTCAACATCCGCCTGCGTGACGACAAGTCCTATCCCTACATCGGGATCAGCCTCGACGAGGAGTTTCCCCGCGTCTACTTCACGCGCGAGCGCCACCGCCGCGACCGCGTCTACTTTGGGCCGTTCTCGAACGCCAAGCGGGTGCGCTCGACGCTTGAGGTGCTCGGCAAGGTGTTCATGTTCCGCACCTGCGAGGGCCCCGAGCCGGGACGCCGCAGCGGCTCGCCGTGCCTCGACTACCACATCAAGCGCTGCGAGGCGCCGTGCGTCGGCTACATCTCCAAGGAGGACTACCGCAGGTCGATCGATGGGGTGATCTCGTTCCTCTCCGGCCGCTACCGTGAGATCGAGCGCAAGCTCGAGTACGAGATGCGCTTGGCCGCCGCCGAGCAGCGCTTCGAGGACGCCGCGCGCGAGCGCAACCGGCTGCGGGCGGTGCGCTCGCTGCTCGAGCGCCAACGCGTCGCCAACGAGGCGATCGGCACCCTCGATGCGGTCGCCGTGGCGCTCGCCAACGACGGCACCGCCAACGCCCAGGTCTTCCAGGTCCGCGACGGCGTCCTGTCCGACCGACAGAGCTTCTATTTGGACAACGCCGCGAGCGGAGGGATCGGCGAGGTGGCCGAAGCCTTCATCCTCCAGTACTACGCAAGCGCGCTGTCGCTGCCGCCGCTGCTGGTCGTCCAGCAGGAGCTGGGGACGGCGCCGGCGCTCGCCGAGGCGTTGTCGAGGCGTCGCGGCGCAAAAGTGGAGATCCGGCCTGCGGAGCGCGGCGACAAGCGCCGCATCCTCGAGCTGGCCGAGCGCAACGCGCGCCTCGCGCTGGACCAGGAGCGGCTGCGCTCCGAGCGTCGCCGCCAGCAGCGGGTCGAGGCGCTCGACGCGCTCCAGCGCGCTCTCGGACTGGATGCGATCCCGCTGCGGATCGAATGCTTCGACATCTCGACCCTGATGGGGACGAACACGGTCGCCTCGATGGTCGTGTTCGAGGGCGGAGCGCCGAAGCGCTCGGACTACCGGCGCTTCAAGGTGTTCGCCGACGGGATCGAGGCGGGCAGGCCGGATGACTTTGCGGCGATGGAGGAGGTGCTCGGCCGCCGCTACGCGCGCTTCGAGCGCCAGCGCGAGACCTCTCCGCACGACAAGGAGTACGACCCGTCGTTCGCGGCGCTGCCGAACGTGATCGTGATCGATGGCGGCAGGGGTCAGCTGTCCGCCGGCCTGCGCGCGCTCGAGGGCTTCCGCCTCCGCGGGGTGTGCGTGATCTCGCTTGCCAAGCGGATCGAGGAGGTGTTCATCCCCGGCCGTCCCGAGCCGCTGCGGCTGGGGCACGACACGCCGGAGCTGCAGCTGCTGCAGCGGGTGCGCGACGAGGCGCATCGATTCGCGATCACCCACCACCGCGCGCGGCGCGACCGCGCGATGACCGCCTCGCTGCTGGACGAGCTGCCCGGCGTCGGACCGGCGCGAAAGCGGGCGCTGCTGGCCCACTTCGGCTCGCCCGAGGCGATCCTGCAGGCCTCAAGCGAGGAGCTTGAGGCGGTGCCTGGGATCCCCGGCAAGCTCGCGCGCGAGCTCCACCGCGAGCTGCACCGCACCGGCATCTAGCGCTAGCCCACGGCTCGAGGGGCGCCGGGGCAGGAGCGCAACGGTGGGTGGCGCGGCATGAGGTCTCAGCCGTCCGCCTCAGCCCGGGCGCGCGCGCAGTCGGGGCAGGTGCCCGTGATCGGGAAGTGCGTGAAGCGCGCGATGTAGCCGAACCGCCGGCGTATCTCCTCTCGGATCGGGTCGAGCGCCGCCGGGGGCACGGCGAGCACGGCGTGGCACGCTTCGCAGTGGAGGTACTCCCGCTCCCCGCGCGCGATCAGCGCGTACAGGCCCGGGCCATGGCCGAGGTGGACGTGGCGGATCAGCCCGTGCTGCTCGAGCACCTCGAGGTTGCGGTAGACGGAGGCCAAATCGAGCCGCAGCCCGCCGGCGATGTCCTCGGCTGAGACGGGATGCTCGGCGGCGAACAGCTCGTCGAGGATCAGCCGCCGGGAGGTGCTCAGCCGGAGCCCTCGCTCACGTAGCAGCGCGACGGCGTCCTCGAGCGTGGCGCAGTGGATCGCCGGTACCTGGGGTGCGGCTGTCATCCCATGATTGTGCCGCGCGGGGTCGGGGTTGGGCGAGCGCGCGGCCGGTCGGGCGCCACCGGACTCAGGGCCCCTCGTCCGCGGCCCGGCTGCGCCAAGCGTCGGCCATCCGCCGCAGGCGTCAAGCTTTATCTGTGACGAGCACCGACGCGCAGGTTGAGCAGGGCGGGCGGAAGGCCCCCGCGCTGACGGATCTCGTCGTCATCACCGGCCTCTCGGGCGCCGGCAAGTCGACGGCGATGGCAGCCTTCGAGGATGAGGGCTATTTCTGCGTGGACAACCTGCCCTCGGAGATGATCCGCTCGCTGGTCGAGCTGTTCATGCACGCGGGCTCCAAGGTCGAGCGCGCCGCGATCGTCTCCGACGTGCGCGCCGGCAGCTACTTCGAGGGGCTCGCGCCGATCCTTGACGAGCTTCAGGCAAGCGGCGTGAAGGTGCGCGTGCTGTTCCTCGAGGCCGAGGAGCAGACGCTCTTGACTCGCTACCAGGAGACCCGTCGGCGTCATCCGCTCGCGCCCCACGGCAGCGTCCTCGAGGGCATCCGCCGGGAGCGCAGACTGCTCGAGCCGCTGCGCGCGCGCGCCGATGCAGTGATCGCCACCGACGGGCTGACCGCTGCGATGCTGCGCCGCCGCCTGTCCGACCAGATCCTGATTCCCCGCACCGCTGGTCGGCTTGCGATCACGTTCGAGAGCTTCGGCTTTAAGTACGGCCCCGTGCGCGATGCGGATCTCCTGTTCGACGTGCGCTTCCTGCCCAACCCGCACTACGAGCCGGAGCTGCGGCCGCTGAGCGGGACCGACGAGCGGATCGTCGCCTACATCAACCGCGGCCAAGCGCTCGAGCGCTTCTACGCTCACCTGCACCCGCTGCTCGACTACCTGCTCGCCCAGTACCTCGCGGAGGGCAAGGCGCACCTGGTGATCGCGATCGGCTGCACCGGCGGACGCCATCGCTCGGTCGCGATCGCCGAGCACCTCGCCTCGCGCTACCGCGGCGGCGAAGGGTACCTGGTCGATGTCACGCACCGCGACATCGACCGGGCCGGGTAGCTTCCCTTTGGATAGCCTTGGCCAGCCTGGCCAGGGGTGCCGGCACAAGTGAGGCCGGCGCAACCTTCGAACTGGAGGAATGCTTGATGTCGGTACGCGTGGGGATCAATGGATTCGGCCGGATCGGCCGCAACGTGTTCCGCGCCGCGATCGCCTCCGGCGCGGAGATCGAATGGCTGGCAGTGAACGACGTCGTCGAGCCCGCGACGATTGCCCATCTGCTCAAGTACGACTCCAATTACGGTCCCTTCCCCGGCACGGTCGAGGCGACCGCCGAGGGGCTGCGCGTGAACGACGCCGAGATCAGGGTGCTCTCGCACAGCGACCCGGCCGAGCTCCCCTGGGGTGAGCTGGGGGTGGAGGTGGTGATCGAATCGACCGGTCGCTTTACCGACCGCGCGAGCGCCGCCAAGCACCTCGAGGCGGGCGCGCGCAAGGTGGTGATCTCCGCGCCGGCGAGCGAGCCCGACGTGACCGTGGCCCTTGGCGTCAACTTCGAGCGGGCCTACGACCGCGAGCGCCACCGGCTGATCTCGAACGCCTCCTGCACGACCAACTGCCTGGCACCGGTGGCGAAGGTCCTGCACGAGACGGTCGGGATCCGTCATGGCCTGATGACCACGATCCACGCGTACACGGCCGATCAGCGGCTGCAGGACATGCCCCACCGCGACCTGCGCCGGGCGCGTGCCGCCGCCGTCAACCTGATCCCCGCCTCGACCGGGGCCGCGCGCGCGATCGGGCTTGTGATCCCCGAGCTGAACGGGAAGCTGCATGGGTTCGCCGTGCGCGCGCCGGTGCCGACCGGAAGCGTCGTCGACCTAACCGTCGAGGCGACCCGCGCCACCACCGTGGAGGAGGTCAACGAAGCGTTCCGGGCCGCCGCTGCCGAAGGGCCGCTCGCGCCCTACCTCGAGTACACGGAGGATCCGATCGTCTCGAGCGACATCGTCGGCAACCCGGCCTCGGCCATCTTCGATGCGCAGCTGACATCGGTGATGGATGGCACGATGGTGAAGGTGATCGCCTGGTACGACAACGAGTGGGGCTACTCCAACCGGGTCGTCGAGCTCGTGCAGAAGCTGCTGTGAGGACGATCCGAGACCTCGGTCAGCTGGGCGGCAGGCGGGTGCTGCTGCGCGTCGACTTCAACGTGCCGCTCGCGGATGGCCAGGTCGTCGACGACACGCGCATCCGTGCCGCGCTACCGACGATCGAGGAGCTGCGCCGCCGTGGCGCGGCGCTCGTGCTCGTCTCGCACCTTGGCCGGCCAAAGGACCGCGAGCCGGAGCTGTCGCTGGCGCCGGTGGCGAAGCGCCTGGAGCAGCTGATCGGGGCGCCGGTCAGGCTCGCCCCCGGCGTCGTCGGGGAGCGGGTGCGGGAGCTGGCGCACGAGCTCGGGCCGGGCGAGCTTCTGCTGCTTGAGAACGTCCGCTACGAGCCCGGGGAGACCGCCAACGACCCGCGCCTGGCGGCAGCGCTGGCCGAGCTCGCCGACGTCTACGTCAACGACGCGTTCGGCGCGGCGCACCGGGCACACGCCTCGACTGAGGGAGTTGCCCGCCTCCTCAACGAGCACGCTGCAGGACTGCTCTTAGAGCGCGAGGTGAAGGCGCTGAGGGGGCTCCTCGAAGAACCACGGCGACCGCTGGTGGCGGTGCTGGGCGGCGCCAAGGTCTCCGACAAGCTCGGCGTGATCGAGCGCTTCGCGCTTCTCGCCGACGAGCTCCTGGTGGGCGGCGCGATGTGCTTCCCGTTCCTACGTGCGCGCGGCCGCGCGGTCGGCGACTCGCTGTGCGAGCCGGGTGATGTGGAGCTGGCGCGGGGGCTTTTGGCGCGCGCGGAGGAGTGGCGGGCCGCACTGCGGCTGCCGCAGGATCTGATCGTGGCGAGACGCGTCGCAGCGGACGCGACGCCCGAGGTGCTGGATGGCGTCGAGGTTCCGCCCGGGCGCGTCGGCCTCGACATCGGGCCGCGCACCGCCAGGGCCTACGCCGAGCGGATCGCGGCCGCCGGCACGGTCTTCTGGAACGGGCCGATGGGCGCGTTCGAGCTCGAGCCGTTCGCGGGGGGCACGCGGGCGATCGCCGAGGCGGTTGCGGCCGCACCCGGGGTGACCATCGTCGGCGGCGGGGACTCGGCTGCGGCGCTCGTCCGCTTCGGCCTTGCAGAGAGGGTCACGCACCTCTCGACCGGCGGCGGCGCCGCGCTCGAGCTGATCGAGGGGCGCGCGCTGCCCGGCGTGGAGGCGCTGTCGTGAGCGCGACGAGGCCGACCGCACGGGGGTTGCGGTGAGCGCGCGCACGCCCCTGATCGCCGGCAACTGGAAGCTGCACAAGACGATCGCCGAGGCGCAGGCTCACCTGGCCGCGCTGCTGCCGCGCGTCGCGTCGCTCGAGGGCGTCGAGGTCGCGGTCTGCCCCGCCTTCCTCGCGCTGCAGGCGGCGGTCGAGGCGACGCGCGGCTCGCGCGTGCAGGTCTACGCCCAAAACATGCACGAGGCGTCAAGCGGGGCCTTCACGGGCGAGGTCTCCGCGCCGATGCTGCTCGAGGTCGGCGTACGGGGGGTGATCCTCGGGCACTCCGAGCGGCGCGAGCACTTCTGCGAGAGTGATCGCGCGCTCGCGCGGAAGGTGCCGGCGGCGCTCGAGGCGGGGTTGACGCCGGTGCTATGCGTCGGCGAGAGCGAGGAGGAGCGGGAGCGCGGGGACACCGAGCGGCGGCTCCGCCACCAGATCCAGGAGGGCCTCGCGCGCGTGCCGGACGAGCGCCTCGGCGAGGTGGTGGTCGCCTACGAGCCGATCTGGGCGATCGGCACCGGCGTCGTCGCCACTCCCGAGCAGGCCCAGGAGGCGATCGCGTTCGTGCGCGCGCTCGTTGCCGGCCGCTCCCGCGAGCAGGCCGAGCGGGTGCGAGTCCTCTACGGCGGCAGCGTCACGCCTGAGAACGCCGCTGAGCTGCTGGCGCTGCCGGACGTCGACGGCGCGCTCGTCGGCGGCGCCAGCCTCGACGCTGACTCGTTCGCCGCGATCGCCGCCGCGGCGCCGCGCCGATGACGCTTCCGCCTGGGCCGCGCGCGCTGCCGGCACCGGCGGTGGCGCTGATCGTCCTCGATGGCTGGGGGCTCGCGCCGCCCGGGCCGGGCAACGCGATCGCGCTGGCGCGCACGCCCACCTTCGACGAGCTGTGGAGCTCCTACCCGCACACTGAGCTCTCCGCCAGCGGGGCGGCGGTGGGGCTGCCGGAGGGGCAGATCGGCAACTCCGAGGTCGGGCATCTCAACCTTGGCGCCGGCGCGGTCGTGCTGCAGGATCTGACCCGGATCGATCAGGCCGTGCGCGAGGGCTCGCTGGCGTCCAACGCCGTGCTGCGCGATGCGTTCTCCGGCGCCGAGCGCGTGCACCTGCTCGGCCTCGTCTCCGACGGCGGGGTGCATTCGGGCTTCGAGCATCTGCACGGCCTGATCGCGCTCGCCGCCGAGCTCGGCGTGCCCGACCTCGTGCTGCACGCCTTCACCGACGGGCGCGACACGCTGCCGCAATCGGGCGCTGGCTATCTCGAGGTCGTCGAGAGATGGATGGCGGAGGCCGGCTTGGGGAGGGTCGGCTCGGTCGTCGGCCGCTACTACGCGATGGACCGCGACCGTCGCTGGGAGCGGATCCAGCGCGCGTACGACCTGCTTGTGCACGGGCGCGCCGAGCACCGGGCTCGGAGCGGGCCGGAGGCGGTGCGCGCGGCCTACGAGCGCGGTGAGACCGACGAGTTCATCGAGCCGACAGTCGTCGGCGCCGAGGCGCGGATCCGCCCGGCACAGGACTCGGTGCTGGCGTTCAACTTCCGTCCCGATCGCATGCGCGAGCTGACGCGGGCGCTGGCCGAGCCGGGCTTCACCGAGGTCGACCGCCGCGGCGCGCGGCCGATCGCGCGCTACGCGACGATAACCGAATACGAGGAGGGCTGGCCGTATCCAGTTGCCTTCCCGCCGGAGCGCCCGCGCGTGACCCTACCCGCGGTGCTGGCAGCGCGTGGCCTGCGCCAGCTGCACGTCGCCGAAACTGAGAAGTACGCGCACGTCACCTACTTCTTTGGGGGCGGCGAAGAGCGCCCCGAGCCGGGGGAGCGGCGGGAGCTCGTGCCTTCGCCGCGGGAGGTCCCGACCTACGATCACAAGCCGCAGATGAGCGCGCCTGAGGCGGCGGCGGCGTTCGTCGCCGCCTGGCATGAGGACTTGCCGCAATTCGGGATCATCAACTTCGCAAATCCGGACATGGTCGGCCACACGGGCGTGATCCCGGCTGCGGTGGCCGCCGTCGAGACGGTCGATCGCTGCCTCGCCGAGGTGGTCGAGGCGGTCCATCGCACCGGCGGCGCGTGTGTGATCACAGCCGACCACGGCAACGCCGACCACATGCTCGAGCCCGACGGCTCGCCAAACACCGCGCACTCGCTGAATCCGGTGCCGCTGATCGTGACCGTCGCCGGCGTGCGCCTGCGCAGCGGCGGCATTCTCGCCGACGTCGCCCCGACCGTCCTCGAGCTGCTGGGGCTAGAGCAGCCGCGCGAGATGAGCGGGCGCTCGCTGCTAGCGGGCTGAGCGAGCCACCACCGGCGCGCCGAGGGCGGTGTGGGGCGCGCGCTAGCCGCAGGCGGAGCTCAGCGACCAACTCGTCGCGTGTCATCAATAGCCGAGGGCGGTGTGGGGGGCGCGCGCTAGCCGTAGGCGCGTGAGCGCCGAAACGGAGGCGCGCGCGGAGTTGATGCGGTATGCTCAACAGCCGGTACAAAAGCCGCAACTCGGCTCCACCGAGCGTCGAGGCGTATGCTCGCGTGGCGCCAGGGATGGGGTGAGGATCACGAGCAAGCACGACATGGAGGAAAGCGCGTGGCGATAGCACGATCGGAGCCTGCGAGCGGCCTGCTGGAGCGGTTGTCCACTGGCCCGGTACTCTGCGCCGAGGGGTATCTGTTCGAGATGGAACGCCGCGGCTACCTGCAGGCAGGAGCATTCGTGCCGGAAGTGGTGTTAGAGCACCCCGAGGTGGTCAGAGCGCTACACCGGGAGTTTGTGCATGCCGGCTCTGATGTGGTGGAGGCGTTCACCTACTATGCCCATCGTGAGAAGCTGCGACTCCTGGGCAAGGAGGAGCTGCTCGAGAAGATTAACCGCCAGGCGCTCGCAATTGCGGCTGAGGTGGCGACTGAGAGCGGCGCTTTGCTCGCCGGCGACATTTGCAACACGAACATTTTCGACGGCAGCCCCAAGTCGCGCCTGACCGTGCGAGAAATGTTCGAGGAGCAGGTGCGCTGGGCAGTGGAGGCTGGTGTCGATTACATCATCGGCGAGACCTTTTCGTGGGGCAATGAGGCACTGATCGCCACCGAAGTGATCAAGGAGAGTGGTCTGCCGGCGGTCGTGACGATGGCGATCCACCGGGAGCCGGTGACTCGCGAGGGCTGGTCCCCCGCGGAGATTTGCAAGCGCCTCGAGCAGGCCGGTGCCGATGTTGTGGGGCTGAACTGCAGCCGCGGCCCGCGGACGATGCTGCCGCTCCTTGAGGGAATCATCGCCTCTGTACGGGTACCCGTGGCCGCCCTACCTGTACCGTACCGTACGCGCGAAGGTCAGGAGAGCTTTCAGTCTCTGCGCGACGAGGAGTACAAGGAGCTCCCTTGCGGTAGGCCGTTCCCCACTGCCCTTGACCCATTTACCTGCAACCGCTACGAAATCGCAGATTTCACGCGCGATGCGCTCGCTCTCGGAGTTCGCTATTTCGGCGTCTGCTGCGGTGCCGGTCCGCACCACATCCGCGCGATGGCGGAAGCGCTTGGTCGGCGCCCGCCCGCCAGTCGGTACTCAGCTGATATGTCAAAGCACGCGTACTTCGGCAGCCACCCGGCGCTGCGCGAAACGTACGTCGGCTACGCCGGGCGGCTATGAAGGGCAGCCATCGCTCTGATTGAACAACGGCTGTCGGCCAATCAGCCGCCTGCTCGCTGCGCTGCGGACGACCGCGCAAGGGACGGCGAGGAGGGCCGGGCGGTGCGCTGACGTGTGCTCTTCAACGTCGAAGTTGGTGCGCCCATCTGCGCGGATAAGCGCGCCGCGGCTTCTGCGGTGGCTACGCCTATCTCGGTCAGCCGCGGTGCGACCCGGAAGTCTGGCCCGGAGACGTTGATCGATGCGATCACTCGCCCGCTGAAATCCCGCACCGGTGCGGCGACGGCGGTGAGGCCGAGCTCGAACTCCTCGCGAACGACGACATAGCCGAGCGCGCGGGCGCGCTCGAGGCGGGCCTCGAGCTCCGGGATCGTGCGCACGGCGGTTGCTCCATGCCCGGGCAGAGGACCGGAACCGAGCGTCTTCTCCAGTTGATCACTGTCGTAGTCGAGCAGCAATGCCCGGCCGGACGCGGTGCAGGCTGCGGGCACGGTGCTTCCAGTCCACTCAAACACTCGCATCAGCACCGGCGGCGCGTGCGAGAAGAGCGTGACTACCTGCGCGCCTTCCAGGACGGCCAGGTGACCTGTCTCTCTGACCGTTTCGACAAGCTCGCGCACGATCGGACGCCCCACCTGAAGCAGACGGTGGTCAAGCGTATGGGAGACGATTCGCAAAAGCTCCCAGGTCAATCGGTAGCCACGGGAGTAGGGATCGCGCTCGACGATCCCCTCGTCGATGAGCGCCTTCAGCGTACGCGAGATCTGGCTTTTGTCTACGCCCAAGAGCTCAGCGAGCGCCGTCACGCTGAGGGCGCCTTCGTGATGCTCGCCGAGCGCGCGGATCACGGCCAGCCCGCGCCGTAGCGTGGTGGCGTCCGAGGCTGATGCCGGGGTGCGTGCGCGGGAAGTCATCGGATCGCGATCTGGTCAGATTGAGCCTATGCGAGAGTAGCTCAGCGCAGGCCGCGGCAAAGTCTCGTCCGTAGCAGCACAGTGGCTCAGCATGACCAAGTCTGCCAGCCGGGAGGCCGCCGGCCGGCGTGAACGCAGGACTTGCCAAGCCGTGCGCTGATTGCGGATGTCGCAACTCATGCTGTAATATTTGCAAAGGTGTCTCGAGAGGTTGAAGTGGGAGGACGCGATCGCGCGACCCGGACGGCCGAGCAGGGCGGGCGCGCGCAGGCCAGCGAGCGCGGCGGAAGTTGTCCCGCGTGGCCCGGCGGCTGGCAAGCCGCGAGCGCGACGGCATCCGGCGAATACGGAGCGATCGCGGCTGGGCATCCCGCGGCCGCAGCCGCGGGAGCGGAGATGTTCGCTCGGGGCGGTAATGCCGTCGACGCGCTCGTCGCGGCAGCGTTCGTGAGCTTCGTTGTCGAGCCTCACAACTGCGGGCTTGGCGGCTACGGCCGTCTCACAGCCTACGTTCCGGCCCGCTCGGCGTTCCTCACGGTCGACCATCACATTCGCGCGCCTCGCGCCGCGCATGCGGGCATGTTTGAGATCGATCGCGCAGGTGCCGAGACCTACTACGGATGGCCTACCACTGTGGGCTATGCCAACAGTCGCGGTGGCCTGGCCGTTGGCGTGCCAGGCGCGGTGGCTGGCCTGGTGGCGTTACATGAGCGGCTCGGCAGGCTCCAATTCCCGGAGACGGTGGAGCCGGCGATCGCGGCCGCACGTGAGGGTGTAGTCGTCGACTGGGAGGTGGCACTAGCGATCTCGGAGGCGCTTGAAAGTGTCGCCTTGGACGAGGGTGCGCGCAAATTGCTGCTGGCCGGCGGGCGCACTCCAAAGCTGCTTGCGCCCAACGCCCATCGGCTGCGCCTCGATGGCTTGAGCGACACGCTCAGACGGATTGCCCAGGATCGCACTGCCGGCTTCTACAAGGGACCGGTCGCCCACGCTATGGTACGCGCGGTTGCCCGGCGCGGCGGGGTGCTGGACCTCGCCGATCTTGAGCAATATAAGCCCAAGATCTTCTGGGAGGCCTCCGAAACCTTTGGTCGGTGCACGTATGCCACCGCCGATGATGCGATCGCCTATCAGACTCTCAACATGTTGCAGTTGCTCCCGTATCAGGCACAAGGGCCGGACGGGCTTTGCTACCGACACGCCCTCGCTGAGGTGCTCGCACATGCATTCGCTGACAGCATGCGCCACTACGGCGATCCAGACATGGTTGCGGCGCCGACGCGTGCGCTGCGCAGCGCGCAATACGCGGCGAGCCGTGCGCGGGCGATCTCTATGACTCGCGCTGCGCCTCGACCCGTGACGGCAGGTGATCCCTGGCCCTACGAGCCCCAACCCCACGGTTGGTATGCGGCAGGCGGCTCGTGTGCGGCTGTCCAGGGAACAAGCCAAGTTACGGCGATCGACCGCGACGGGCTTGCCGCATCTGTGATCACGACCATCGCGGGACCCTTCGGGTCGGGCGTGTTCGTGGAGGAGGGCGGCTTCTTTCTCAACAATGGCATGCAGAATTTCGATCCGCGACCGGGCCGCGCGAACAGCGTTGCTCCCGGCAAGATGCCGATCTTCGCTGCTCCTGCATTGGTCGCGGCCGCCGATGGGCGGGCCGTGCTGGCGGTCGGGGGCTCAGGAGGGTACCGGATTGAATCTGCCGTCTTGCACACGACCGTGAACTGCCTGACTTTTGGCATGTCCGCGGCTGATGCGGCTAGCCATCCGCGCGTGCACTGCCAGGGACGCGAGACGATTGTTGACTCTCGGATCCCGCGAGAGGTCCGTGACGGGCTGGCTGAGCTTGGCCACGCGGTGGTCGTGGTCGACGAGCGACCGTGGCCCGTGCGCTTCGGCCGGGTCTCTGTGGTGGCAAGTGCGGGAGCTCACCTCGGGGCTGCGTCTTGGCCAGCTTGGAGCGGAGGAGCGGCCGCAACATGACCCCGACCGAGGTCTGCAGTGCACACGCTACGCTAAGGCCGGATCGTACAGACGGCTTCCGGCGCACCAGTGCGGTATAGGAGAGAGGTTAATAGTGATGGGCAACTACCGACAGCGTGAACTCGACCAGCTGCGCCGGGAGCGAACGGAGCTCGAGAATCACTACATCGATGAGCTGCTCGCCGGGCGCCTGAGCCGTCGCGAGTTCCTCAGGCGCGGCAGCGCAATCGGGCTCTCGGCGCCGGTGATGGGTGCGAT